>Ga0315903_10000604_pt1 | contig 54004 bp, 44 predicted proteins | sample LakEriMetagenome_7_FD_203524 | JGI IMG/M metagenome (GOLD analysis project Ga0315903, IMG submission 203524) | Freshwater fungal communities from buoy surface, Lake Erie, Ohio, United States - Buoy 2 MA119 | ecosystem: Environmental > Aquatic > Freshwater > Lake | place: USA: Lake Erie, Ohio... | reverse complement strand
CGTTTCGGGTTTACGCAAAACAAAGGTTCCTTGCCCTTGTTTGGGGGCCAGTAGCCCCTCATTCTTAAGAAGCTGAACGGCTTGCCGAACCGTAATCGAGCCCACACCAAACTCCAAGGCTAAAGCAGGCAGGGTTGGTATTTGATCTTCTATTGGCCAAAGCCCCTTGACGATACGTTCTCGCATCGCATCTGCGACCTGAGCGTAAAGAGGACTTGCACTGTGTTCAAAGTATTTGGGCATTCAGTTCATCGCTCCTAGGGTCTCCCCTAGGCCACAAATCCTCTTATCTGATTAAAGTTAGCATGATAGAAACAATCCATTGATTTTTTGCCAAACTTTAACGGAAAACGCGATGAATCCTCAACCCAATATTTTGTTCATTCAGGCCGATCAACTGGCCGCCAGCGTTCTGTCCTCGTATGGTCATCGGCTTGTGAAGACGCCCAACCTCGATCGCATTGCGGCCATGGGCACTGTTTTTGAAAATGCTTACACACCCAACCCGATTTGTGCTTCATCGCGATTTGCCATGATGTCTGGGCAATACTCAACCCGAATCGGCGCCTTTGACAATGCGTCTGAATTTCCGGCCTCGGTGCCCACTTTTGCCCATTACTTGCGATCGCTGGGCTATGCCACTTGCTTGTCCGGGAAGATGCACTTTGTCGGCCCGGACCAGCTCCATGGCTTTGAGGAACGTGTGACAACCGACATCTACCCATCAGATTTTGGTTGGACAGCCGATTGGGAAAAAAAAGTTGAGCCCTATGCCCCCAGTCAAATGAGCATGCGGGGTGTGGTGGAGTCCGGTTTGTGTGTACGGTCACTGCAGATGGACTACGACGATGACGTGGCCAACCAATCGGTCCAATGGCTTTTTGACCACGCACGGCGCGCCGATGGGAGGCCATTTTTGCTCGTTTCTTCGTTCACGCATCCACACAACCCATTCACCATATCGCAAGAATTTTGGGATCTGTACCAAGACGCCGACATTGACATGCCCAGCGTGCCCTTCGTTCCTTTTGAAGAGCGAGACCCTTGGAGCCAAAGATACTTCAAGCTGATTCGCCAAGATGAGCACAAAGTCACCGAGGCCCACATTCGTTCTGCACGCCATGCCTATTACGGCATGGTGAGTTACTTGGACAGCAAAGTCGGGATGCTGTTGGAGACATTGAAAAAAATCAATGCGCTCGACAACACCGTGATCATCTTCACCGCCGACCATGGCGAGATGCTGGGCGAACGGGGCATGTGGTACAAGTTCAATCCGTTTCAAAATTCGATCCGCGTGCCCTTGTTCATCAGTGCGCCGGGGGCCAAAGCCGCGCATCGTGTCAGCGCAAATTGCAGCTTGGTCGACATGCTTCCAACCCTGCTGGACCTGGCCACAAACGGCCATTCACCCGCACTGGTGGATCGTTGTGATGGCCGCAGCCTGAAGGCTTGGCTCAATGGCACCGATCCCACTTGGAAAGATGAGACGCTGATTGAGTTCACCAGCGAAGGTGTTCACGCCCCGGCCTTCATTTTGCGCAAAGGCCAATACAAATACGTGTATTGCGAAGGCGATCCAGGCATGCTCTTTGACCTACAAAACGACCCGATGGAGCTGAGAAATCTCTGTCTTGAAAGCGAATTTTCTGCCATCGCCATGCAATTGGCGCGTGAGATCGAAGACAGATTTGAGCCCGCGAGAGTCAAGACTGAAGTGTTGGCGAGCCAGCGTCGTCGCTTGTTTTTAAATGCCAGCTTATTTAAGGGACAGCACACCAGTTGGGACTATCAGGTTCACAAAGACGCGTCCAAACAATATGTGCGCAGCAGCGCTACCACCAGCACCACAGCGACCAAAGCCAAAGCACGTTTTCCGTTTGTTCCGACGGTTCCGCCAGATACGCCTCGACAACCGCCCCAATAAAAGCAAACTTCCACCCTCCCCCAAACCACTCGTCATGAAGGTTCTATGATCAAATTCAAAAAAATCTCTCGCCTGATTGCCATTGCGTCCCTTGGCTTGTTTTTGAGCGCTGGTCACTTGAGTGCGCAAACTTATCCAAGCAAACCCGTTCGCGTGGTGGTGCCGTTTCCAGCAGGCGGAATCGTCGATATCTTGGCCCGTGCGGTCACCGAAAAGGTAGCTGCCAATTGGGGCACCCCCATCATTGTTGAGGCCAAACCAGGGGCTGGTGCACTCATTGGAACCGAAGCCGTAGCCAACGCACCCGCTGATGGCTACACCTTCTTGGTGGCCACCATCACCACAGGTGTCGGTCCATTGATCAACCCGCAATTCAAATACGACCTGCGCAAAGATTTTTCTGCCGTAGCCATGTTTGCCACCGCGCCAAACATTGTCGTTGTCCCGCCCTCATTACCCGTTTCCAACTTGCGTGAGCTGACCGAAATGGCACGCAAAAACCCGGGAAAACTCAACTATGCGCACACCGGGGTCGGCTCCACCAATCATTTACCCATAGAGTTTTTAAAATTTTCTCGTCAGCTGTACATCGTCCCCATCAGCTACCGTGGACAGCCGCAGGCCATTACAGATGTTCTGGCAGGTCAAATTCAAATCTTTGCTGGCGCTCCGGCCTTACTCGTACCCCATATCAAGGCCGGCAAGCTCAAGGCCATTGCCGTGACTTCGGCAAACAGGCTCGATGACGCCCCTCAGGTGCAAACCTTGGCAGAGGCCGGGTTTGGGGATGTGCAAGGCGGATCGGGTTGGTTTGGCTTCGTCGCCCCTGCAGGCACGCCGCCAGCGATCGTGCGCCGCTTTAACGAAGAAGTGAACAACGCCTTGAAATCACCTGAAGTCGTTGAGCGACTTCGCAAAGCTTATGCTTTTGCAGAGGGTGGCACGCCAGAAGAGTTCACCAAATTTCTGAACGAAGAGGGCACACGCTGGACCAAACTGGTCAAAGAAGCCAACCTCAAGCTCGAGTGAAGATCACTGCCCCATGAAACGGGGCAATGCAATAAAGCACGGCACCCTGGCTTAATTGATGCGTTGCCAGCCAGGTCAATGTGCGTGCTTCATGCCGCAATACTTGCCAAGCGCCAAACCTTTGCAAGCCGTTTGCAACTCCTTGGTGCACTGCTCAGGTTTTTTGCCAGACTCCAGACACTTGGCGGCGGCCTCGTGCGCCTGCGCCATGGCGCGGTGGCGAGAGATGTCCTCTAGGGTTTCCTTGTTGCTGTGTTGTGCCCAAGCACCCACAGCCAACGAGAGGGCCAAAAGAGAAAAAACCAGACTTTTCATGCGGATCCTTATGAATCAATGGATTCAAATGAGCTAAAAATCAATCGCGAACAAAGTGCGCAAATGTTTTTTTGAACTTGGTCACCTTGGGGGCTGCCACCGCCAGGCAATAGCCTTGGTAGGGATTGCGTTCAAAAAAGTCCTGATGGTAATCCTCTGCCGCACTGTAATTGTCGAGCGCACGCACCTCCGTCACGATGGGCTGTCCAAAGGCCTTGGACGCTGTTAATTCTGCAATCAAAGCTCTTGCCACCTCGGCCTGCCCCGGGGTTGTGAAGTAAATGCCGCTTCGGTATTGGGTACCCACATCGTTGCCTTGGCGGTTCATTGTGGTCGGGTCATGGATGACAAAGAAAATCTCCAACAAATCGCGCACGCTGATCTGCTCGGGGTCATATTGCAGCTTGACCACCTCGTTGTGCCCCGTGCGCCCGGTACAGACATCTTCGTAACTCGGGGCCATGGTTTGCCCATTGCAATAGCCCGACTCCACATCGGTCACCCCACGCACTTTGACAAAGACCGCTTCGGTGCACCAGAAGCATCCACCGCCCAAAACCAATGTTTCCGTCATGCTGTTTCCTTGTTTTGTGAATGTTGGCCATGGGCCATTTGCAGGCCTTTAAGGGATACCGCGGGTCTCTGCGACGCCGCGATTATCCCTTCAGCCCGGCACTTTCTTTGACGGCCTGCACAAAGTCCCTGAGGGCGATCTGGTCACGGTCGGTGCGCCACAGGCAGTGCGTGTCGTAGCGCACATCCACGTCAAGCAGCGGCACAAACGCGGCCCCTGCCAGCGCCGATTGCTGCAAGGCCTGGGGCACCAAGGCCACCCCCAAACCTTGCGAAACCAAGGACACCACGCTCAACCAATGGCGCAACTCATGCACCACGGGCGGCATCCAGCCCGCGTGCTCGCACAAGGACAAAATGCGCTCGTGGTAATCGGGCGACACCGAACGTGAAACCACCACCAAGTCTTGCCTGCTCAGCTCATGCAGACGCAGGCTGGCCTGCCCCGCCAGCGCATGATCGGCGGGCAAACAGGCCACCAAAGGCTGGCTGACCACCAGCACTTGGTCATAACCGGCAGGCACCCGGGGGGTGTGGACAAAGCCCACATCGAGTTGGTCGCGCAGCAATTCAGACAATTGCTCAGAAGAGCTCAACTCTCGCAGCACCAAGCGCAGGCGCGGGTGACTGGTCTGAAAACGGCTCAAAATTTGCGGCAAACCACAATACAGCATGGTTCCGGGAAACCCAATGCGCAACTGGCCCGATTGACCTTCGGCCACATCCCGAGCCTCTCGGGCGGCGGCCCCCGCCTGTTCAATCAAGGCCCGGGCTGCAGGCACAAAGGCCAAACCCGCAGCGGTCAGTTGCACGCCCCGGCTGTTGCGGTTGAACAACTGCGCCCCGACCGACGCCTCAAGCTGCTGAATGTTCAGGCTCAAGGGCGGCTGGGAAATGGACAGCCGCTGCGCCGCGCGACCAAAATGAAGCTCTTCAGCGAGCATCAGGAAATATCGGAGGTGTCGGAATTCCATGTATTTAAAATTTGTATTGCTGAATCCATAATCAATATTAGACAACTATTCATGAACCCACAACAATCCAGTTTGAAAATTTATTTCAGGAGACCCAAATGAAGCCCACTTTTCAATGGAATGACCCCTTTTTGCTGAGCGAGCAACTGAGCGATGACGAGCGCGCCATCGTAGAAGCCGCCCACACTTTTTGCCAAGAGCGCCTGCAAACCCGTGTGTTGCAAGCTGCCCGCCACGAAAAATTTGACCGGGAAATCATGAACGAAGCCGGTGCAATGGGCTTTTTGGGCTCCACCATTGAGGGCTATGGCTGCGCGGGCTTGAGCTACGTGGCCTACGGCCTGATTGCCCGCGAGGTGGAGCGTGTGGACAGTGGCTACCGCAGCGCCATCAGCGTGCAAAGCTCCTTGGTCATGCACCCCATCAATGAATACGGCTCCGAAGCACAGCGGCAAAAGTACCTGCCCAAACTGGCCACTGGCGAATGGGTGGGCTGCTTTGGCCTGACCGAACCCAACCATGGTTCTGACCCGGCCAGCATGTTGACCCGCGCCAAGCCGGTCGATGGCGGCTTCATCCTCAAGGGCGCCAAGATGTGGATCACCAATTCGCCCATCGCCGATGTGTTTGTAGTCTGGGCCAAACTGGAAAATGCAGACGGCTCGGTCGGTGGGCAAGAAGCCATTCATGGCTTTATCCTAGAAAAAGGCATGAAGGGCCTGACCGCTCCCAAGATAGAAGGCAAGATGAGCCTGCGCGCCAGCATCACGGGCGAAATCGTCATGGACGATGTGTTTGTGCCCTCTGAAAACCTGATGCCCAACGTGAACGGCCTGAAAGGTCCGTTCGGTTGCCTGAACAAAGCCCGATACGGCATTGCCTGGGGTGCCCTGGGTGCGGCCGAAGACTGCTGGTTCCGTGCCCGCCAATACACCTTGGACCGTCAGCAATTTGGGCGCCCATTGGCACAAAACCAACTGATTCAGAAAAAACTGGCCGACATGCAAACCGAAATTACCCTCGGTTTGCAAGCCTGCCTGCGGGTCGGCCGCCTGATGGACGAGGGTAAAGCAGTGCCCGAGATGATCAGCTTGATCAAGCGCAACAGTTGCGGCAAGGCGCTGGACATTGCCCGGATGAGCCGCGACATGCACGGGGGTAACGGCATTCACGATGAATACCATGTCATTCGCCACATGATCAACCTGGAAACAGTGAACACTTATGAAGGCACACACGATGTGCATGCGCTGATTTTGGGCAGAGCGCAAACCGGCTTGCAGGCTTTTTATTGATCTCACCCGATCAACCAGCAACCCCACGGCAATGGGAAACTAGGGGCTTCGGCCCCTTTTTCTTTACCTAAACTTCACCCTAAAGCGCCCGACTTTTGCTTGACGAGGCCATGAGGCCCGCTTATATTAATAACCCGCCAGTCATTAAGCCCCCCTTGTGAATTCGATCGAGAGTCCCGCTCCCCACAAACGCGAACGCCGCAAACAAGACCGCCCCGGTGAACTCATCGAGGCGGCCTTGGACATCTTTGTGGAAAAAGGGTTTGCGGCCACCCGTGTTGAAGAAGTTGCGGCCCGTGCCGGGGTGTCCAAAGGCACCTTGTTTTTGTACTTTCCCAGCAAAGAAGACCTGTTCAAGGCCGTGGTGCGCGAAAACCTGGTCGCCAGCGTGGCGCAGGGGGCTGAAGACATTGCGCAATTTAAGGGGACCAGCAGTGAGCTGCTCGAATGGATGATGCTGCAATGGTGGCACCGTTATGGGGCCACCAAGGCCTCTGGCATCTCCAAATTGATCATGAGCGAGGCCAGCAACTTTCCCGATCTGGCGGTTTTTTTCCGCAGCGAGGTCATCGAACCGGCGCACGCTTTGGTGCGCAACGTATTGCAGGCAGGTATTGAAAGCGGTGAGTTTCGCCCTACGAATGTCGAATTGGCCTTGCACTCCGTGATGGCCCCTTTGATATTTTTGGTGATGTGGAAACACGCCATGAGCCCTTGCTTTTCAAGCCAAGAACAAATCAACCCCGAAGCCTTTATCTCGCAACATGCCCGTTTGATGGCGCGCGGCCTTTCTGCCCCCTGAGAAACTGAAAAGAATGAAGAAATCAACTTTATGGACTTTGTCCGCCTTAGCCGCCGCAGTTTTGCTCGCAGGTGTGGGCCGCTGGATGAGTCAAAGCAAACCAGCAAGCAACGCCACGCCAGCAGCCAAACCGGCCGTATCCATCATGGAGCTGAGTCCCAGTGATGTGATCAAAGTCACCCCCATGGACATGCTCGTGGGTTTGCCAGTTTCGGGCACCCTCAAAGCCAGCCAAAGTGCCATGGTGAAAGCGCGTGTGGTGGGCGAGTTGATGGATCTGGTGGTGCGCGAGGGCGACAAAGTCACTGCAGGCCAGGTGATTGCCCGCATTGACCCGACCGAATACCAAGCCCGTGAGCGCCAGGCCCGACAGCAAGCCGATGCGGCAGAGGCCCAAGTTGATATTGCCCAAAAGCAGTTTGACAACAACAAAGCGCTGGTGGCGCAAGGTTTCATCTCTCAAACCGCCCTGCAAAACTCGACCGCCAGCTTGAATGGGGCCAAAGCCACCCATTTGGCGGCGCTTGCGGCGCTGGACGTGGCCCGCAAGGCTTTGGACGATGCGATTGTGCGCGCCCCCATCAGCGGCCAAATTGCCCAACGTCTGGCGCAACCCGGCGAGCGCATGCCGCTGGATGGCCGGATTGTGGAGATTATCAACCTCTCTCAACTGGAACTCGAGGCGGCTTTGCCCGCCAGCGATGCCAGCCAGATCCGTGTCGGCATGAAAGCGCAACTGAAGATAGAGGGGCTCGAGGAAGCGATCACGGCCAAAGTGCTGCGCATCAACCCCTCGGCGCAGGCTGGAAGCCGCAGCGTGTTGGTTTATTTGGGCATTTCGGGCCAAGAAGGCTTGCGCCAAGGCCTGTTTGCCGAAGGCAACTTGGGGGCTCGCACCGTTAAGGCCCTTGCTGTGCCACTGACCAGTGTCCGAATTGACAAACCCCAACCGTATGTTCAGGTCTTGAACGGCAACCAAGTGCAACATGTCGCAGTCGGACCGGGTATCCGGACTGAAAAAACCGTGCAAAACATCACCTTGACCTGGGTCGAGGTGAAAGAACTGGCTGAGGGCACTCAGGTAATTGCTGCCAGTGCCGGAGCAGTTCGCGAAGGCACGCAGGTGAAGTTCACCGCTGGCCTGCGCTAAGGGAAGCCCTGTATGTGGTTTACCCGTGTCAGTTTGCAAAACCCAGTTTTCGCCACCATGGTCATGGCGGCTTTGGTGGTGTTGGGGCTTTTCTCGTTTCAGCGCCTAAAGGTTGACCAATTCCCCAACATCGACTTTCCTGTGGTCGTGGTCATCACCGAATACCCCGGTGCCTCCCCCGAGATTGTGGAGAGTGAGGTCTCTAAGAAAATTGAAGAAGGCGTCAATTCGATTGCGGGCATCAGCGCCCTCACCTCTCGCAGTTACGAAAACCAATCGGTGGTGGCGATCGAGTTTCAATTGCAAATCGATGGTCGCAAGGCGGCCGAAGACGTGCGCGAAAAAGTGGCCTCCATCCGCTCATTGCTGCGAACCGAGGTCAAAGAACCACGGGTTTTGCGTTTTGACCCCTCCAGTCGGGCCGTTTGGTCTCTGGCTGTGATTCCCGAGGGCAACAAACTGAGCGCCGTGGAACTGACCAATTGGTCTGAGCAAGTGCTGAAAAAACGCCTTGAAAACGTACGCGGCGTGGGCTCGGTGACCTTGGTGGGCGGCAGCCGACGCGAGATTAACCTCTATTTGCAACCTGCTGCCATGGAGTCGCTGGGCATCAGCGCCGAGCAGGTGGTGACCGCCGTACGCAACGAAAACCAAGACTTGCCGGTGGGCGCCATCCGCTCATTGGAACAAGAACGTGTGGTGCAAATAGCTTCGCGCATGAAGCGGCCCGAGGATTTTGGCCGCATCATCGTGGCCCGAAAAAATGGCACCCCCATACGTTTATCGCAAGTGGCCACCGTGCAAGATGGGGCGCAAGAGCTTGAAAATCTGGCGCTTTACAACGGGCAACGCACCCTATTAATGTCGGTCCAGAAGTCACAAGACGAAAACACCATTCAGGTCGTGGATGGTTTGGTCAAAACCGTGGCCGAATTGAAAAAACAACTGCCCGAAGGCCTGCGGCTCGAACCCATCACAGACAATTCGCGCGCCATCCGGGTGTCGGTGAACAACGTACGCGACACCCTGATAGAGGGGGCCTTCCTGACGGTTTTGATCGTCTTTTTGTTCCTCAACTCTTGGCGCTCCACCGTCATCACGGGCTTGACCTTGCCGATCTCTTTGATCGGCACCTTCATGTTCATGCAAATGTTCGGTTTCACCATCAACATGGTCACCCTGATGGCTTTGTCGCTGTGCGTAGGCTTGCTGATTGACGATGCGATTGTGGTGCGTGAAAACATCGTGCGGCACATGCAAATGGGCAAAAACGCCTGGAACGCCTCGCTCGATGGCACGCAAGAAATCGGCTTGGCTGTGCTGGCCACCACCCTGTCCATCGTGGCAGTGTTTTTACCCATCGGCTTCATGGAAGGCATCATTGGCAAGTTTTTTCACGAGTTCGGCATCACCATCGTGGCCGCCGTGATGATCTCGATGTTTGTCAGCTTTACCCTCGACCCGATGCTGTCCAGCGTTTGGCACGACCCCCAAGTCGAGACCCATGGAAAAAACCTGGCCCCAGTGACTTGGTATGACAAGTCTATTGGGCGCGTCACCGGCTGGTTTGACCGCAGCACCGACCGCTTGGCCGACGGCTACCAAGACCTGTTGCGATGGGCACTGGGGCATAAAAAATCCACCGTCTTTTTGGCCTTGGGTATTTTTGTGACCAGCGTTTTCATGATCCGCTTGCTCGGCACCGAGTTCATTCCCAAAGCCGATTTCTCTGAAACCTCGGTCAAGTTCGAAACCCCAGTGGGTACATCCTTGGAGGCCACCGAAGCCAAAACCCGACAGGTCGAAGCCATCGTGCGCGATTTCCCAGAGGTCCGTTACACCGTCAGCACCATCAACACGGCCAACGCACAAGGCAAAAACAATGTCAATTTGTACATTCGTTTGGTTGACCGCAAAAACCGGGACCGCAATGCAGACCAGATGTCGTCTTTGCTGCGCGACCGGCTGCTGCAAGTTCCCGGCATCCAGGTGACCCATACGGGTTTGCTCGACACGGTCGGTGGCAATAAACAGATTGACTTTTCTTTGCAAGGCCCCGACCAAAAAGAACTCGAACGCCTGGCCTTGCTGGCCCTGGCCAAGGTCCGAGACATCCCTGGTTTGGTGGACTTGGACTCCAGCGTCAAGCCCAACAAGCCCGTGATTGGCGTGCAAATCAAGCGCGACGCGGCCTCTGACTTGGGTTTGGGCACCGCACAGTTGGGCAGTTCATTGCGAACCCTGGTGGCTGGGCAAACCGTGGGCAACTGGCGTGCGCCCGACGACCAGACGTATGACGTGAATGTGCGCCTGTCCCCCACGGCCCGCAACAGCCCGCAAGACCTGGAGCGTTTGCCCTTTACCGTGGGTGCATCGCCAGACGGCACCCCCCGCATCGTGCGCCTGGGCCAAGTGGCCGAGATCACCGAAACCACGGGCTCCAACCAAATCAACCGACGCGACATGATGCGTGAAGTGGCCATCAATGCCAACGTATTTGGACGCTCTGCGGGCGAAGTGTCTGCAGACATTCGGCTGGCCATAGACAGCCTGAATTTCCCCCCGGGGTACCGTTATTCGTTTGGCGGCTCCACCAAAAACATGGCCGAATCGTTTGGCTACGCGCTTTCGGCGCTGGCCATGGCGGTCATCTTCATCTACATGATTTTGGCCAGCCAGTTCAAGAGCTTCCTGCAACCCCTGGCCTTGATGACCGCCCTGCCCCTGACCCTCATTGGCGTGGTCATAGCCCTCATGTTGTTTGGCTCCACTTTGTCCATGTTTTCGCTCATTGGCGTGATCATGTTGATGGGCTTGGTCACCAAAAACGCCATTTTGTTGGTGGACTTTGCCATCCGAGCCAGAGAGGGATATTCCGACCCCCAGGGCAAGCCCATGCCGGGGTTATCACGCAACGAAGCGCTGCTGATGGCGGCCAAAGTGCGTTTGCGACCGATTTTGATGACCACGCTGGCCATGATTTTCGGCATGATTCCACTGGCTTTTGCTCTGTCCGAAGGCGCTGAACAACGCGCCCCAATGGGCCAGGCCGTGATTGGCGGGGTCATCACCTCGTCTTTGCTGACCTTGGTGGTGGTGCCGGTGGTGTATTGCTATCTGGACGATCTGGCGCAATGGATCAGGCGCAAAGCCGGACTTGCCCCCCTTGCGTCAGGGAAGTGACATTCCCGCCCCTTAAAATCACTGATATTTAGCGATAACCCTCAGGAGTACCGAATGGATCTGAATCAAGCCCGATTCAACATGATCGAACAACAAATCCGCCCATGGGAGGTGTTGGACCCGCAAGTGCTGGAACTCCTCTCTGTGATGCGGCGTGAAGACTTTGTGCCCTTGGCCCACAAGGCGCTGGCCTTTGTAGACATGGAAGTTCCCTTGGGAGCTGCGGCCAACCAAGTCATGTTGGCCCCCCGCGTACAGGCTCGCCTGTTGCAAGACCTGGGCGTGCAAAAAACCGACAAAGTGCTCGACATTGGCACCGGTTCTGGCTTCATGGCCGCATTGCTGGCCCAGCAAGCCGAGCAAGTGCTGAGCCTCGAAATCGACCCTCAACTGGCCAGCCAAGCACAGAGCAACCTGCAAAAAGCGGGCATCAACAATGTCACCGTGCGCCACGCCGATGGCAGCCAAGGCGCCCCCGCAGATGGGCCTTTTGACGTGATTTTGCTCAGCGGATCGGTGGCTGAAGTGCCTGCCAGTTTGCTGCAACAACTCACCATCGGGGGCCGTTTGGCGGCCGTTGTGGGCAACGAGCCCATGATGCGCGTCACCCTGATCACCCGCACCAGCGAAAACAACTGGACCACCACCGAACCCTGGGACTGCAACGCCCCCCGGCTGAGCGGGTTCCCCGAGCATTCACGCTTCCAGTTCTAAACCGTCACCGCCATGGAACAGATCACCCCAGCACAAGTCGCCGAATGGGCGAAAGGCCAGACCCAACGCCCCGTCCTGCTCGATGTGCGTGAGGGATGGGAATGCCAAACCGCAAGTGCCAAAGCCGACGCCCTAGACCTCGTCCACATGCCCATGCAAAGCATCCCGGCCAGGTTGGACGAACTGGACAAATCACGCCCTATCGCCTGCCTGTGCCACCACGGTAGCCGAAGCATGCAAGTGGCGGCCTTTTTGCAGCAACATGGTTTTCAGGTGGTCAACGTGGCAGGGGGCATTCACGCTTGGTCCCTTCAGGTCGACCCCTCCATTCCGGTTTATTGAAACTGTTTGCCTCTAACGAGTTTTGAAAGAATTCCCCATGAAATTGCGCATCTTGCCTTTGACCCTCGCCCTGACGGCCGCCCTGACAGGTGCCGCTCAAGCCCAAAGTCTGGTCCAACTTTATGAGTCTGCCAAAGGCTACGACGCCACTTTCAAAGCCGCACAGTCTCAATACCAAGCCAACTTGGCCAAAGCTGAGCAGGCCAAAGGCTTGTTGCGCCCCACTGTGGGGCTGGGTGCAACGCTGAGCGAGTCTGACTTTGACAACAAAACAAACACCAACATCGATGCGCGTTACGGCACTCAATCCACCACTTTCAGCGCAAGTCACCCACTTTTCCGGCCGGCCAACGCGGCTGGCTACGAACAAGGCATGAAACAACTGGGACTGGCCAAGGCCCAATTAAAAGCAGCAGAGCAAGACTTGGTGGTGCGCGTCAGCCAAGCTTATTTTGATGTACTCACCGCACAAGAAGCCCTGGCCTTCGTGAAAGCCCAAAAGACAGCCGTGTCCGAACAACTGGCTGCCGCCAAACGAAATTTTGAGGTGGGCACCTCCACCATCACCGATACCCGCGAAGCACAAGCCCGCTTCGACCTGGTAATTGCGCAAGAAATTGCCTCGGAAAACGATTTACGCGTCAAGAAACTGGCGCTGGATCAAACCGTGGGCACGCAAAATGCCCAACCCCGGCCCCTCAAGCCCGGAGCCAACCTGAACCAGGCAGGCAGCAGCGATGCAGAAACCTGGGTTAAACAAGCCACAGAACAAAACCCAGGCATAGAACAAGCCCGTATTGGCCTTGAAGTGGCCCAACTTGAAACCGAAAAAGCCAAAGCCGGACACCTGCCCACCTTGGACTTGACCGCCTCTTATGGTTTAACGCGGTTTCGCAATGGCAATTTGACATCCAGGGTCGACAACAACTCGGGCACCATCGGCCTGAGCTTCAACTTGCCCATCTACACAGGTGCAGTCACCTCCAACCGCATCCAGGAAACCGTTTATCTGGCCGATAAAGCCCGCAACGACCTAGAAGCCAGCCAGCGCACAGTGGGCCAAACCACGCGCACGGCCTTTTATGGTCTGCAGTCTGGCTTGGGCCAGGTGAATGCACTGGAAGCTGCCGAGGCCTCCAGCCAAAGTGCCTTGGATGCCAACAAACTGGGCTACCAAGTCGGCGTACGCATCAACATCGACGTGCTGAACAGCCAGAGCCAACTCTTCCAGACCAAACGCGACCTGGCCAAAGCCCGCTATGACGTGCTGCTGGGACAACTCAAACTGCGCCAAGCCGCAGGGGTTTTGAAGGCGGAAGACGTGCAAAGCATCAACGATTTGCTGGCACCTTGACCGGCCCAATCGGAGATACCAAGACGAATTAATCGTCAAGAAGTGCTGTCTTTCAGAGGCGCCACCGAACATTTGAGCCGTAAAGCACTCATTCGCAATGAGATGGCTGGTAGACAATTGCCTCATAGATACCAAGCAACTGATTTTGCATGGGGCCAACCACTTAAAACGTGCAGGTCACCCCATTCACCAAACCGCGAAAGCCCCTGAAAGACCGCCATGAAAATTACCGTTGTTGGCAGTGGCTATGTTGGCACGTCAATGGCCGTTTTACTTGCTCAGCAACACAACGTGGTTGCACTGGACATAGATCCCGTGCGTGTTGAATTGCTGAACAATCGCTTACCGACCGTCGAAGACAAGGATTTGGCGCAATTTTTATCAGAACGTCCCTTGAACTTGAAAGCCACGACCGACAAAGCTGCCGCCTACACTGGGACCGAATTGGTCATTGTGGCTACACCGACAGACTACGACACCGAAAGCAGTGCTTTTGATACTCAATCGGTGGATAACGTACTGGCTGACGCTAAAACTTTTGCACCCAATGCAATGGCGGTGGTCAAAAGTACGGTGCCAGTCGGCTACACCGCCAACATGCGCCGTCGCCTTGACTGGAACAATATTGTTTTTTCTCCTGAGTTTTTGCGTGAAGGCTTAGCGCTTCGGGACAACCTTTACCCTAGCCGCATTGTGGTGGGTGAACGCTCTGAACGAGCAGAGTCCTTTGCACAGATGTTGCGGGCTGCTTCGCTCAAACCAGATATCCCTATTTTGCTCACCGAAAGCACCGAGGCCGAAGCAATCAAACTCTTTGCCAACACCTACTTGGCCATGCGGGTCGCGTATTTCAACGAACTGGACACCTACGCCATGTCTCTTGGATTAGACACACGTCAGATCATCGAAGGGGTATGTCTAGATCCGCGCATTGGCCAGCACTACAACAATCCCAGCTTTGGCTATGGTGGTTATTGCTTACCTAAAGACACGCAACAGTTGTTGTCGAACTACTTTGCTGTGCCACAAAACATGATCCGTGCCGTAGTTGATGCGAACAACACTCGCAAAGACTTTTTGGCCATGGACATTGTCAAGCGCAAACCGAATGTGGTCGGAATATACCGGCTGATCATGAAATCCGGTAGCGATAACTTCCGAGCTAGCAGCATTCAAGGCATCATGAACCGCATCAAGGCTAAGGGCATCGAAGTTGTGGTTTACGAGCCCATGCTGACTGAAAATCGATTTTTGAACTCTGAAGTTATCCGAGATCTGAATCTATTTAAGGCTCGCTGTGACCTAATTGTTGCCAATCGTCGCACAGCGGATCTGGCCGATGTAGAGGAAAAAGTTTATACAAGGGATATGTTTGGCGGGGATGCGTAAACTGAACTGAACTGAATTGATGGAGTCTGCCAGTATCTTCATCCGAACGGTCGTTCTTGACAAAGCAAGACATGACCACCAAAAATTACATGGGCGCACTATATGGCGCTCTGGATTAACTACCAAGGTAAATAGACGTAAAGCCCTACCCTTTCTAAATGGGCCTATAAAACTAGAGATGCGGTTATCAGTTTAGGTACTGTTTAATCCCGCCGAATTTGCTAGCGATCTCTTTAAATATTTACCTACTCATTCACCGATCGGTTGCCAGGGACAGCGTGCCTATTGAATATAGGAAGGTATCGTATTGGTTTCGAAAAGAACAACATCCACAGGCATTGTTGACCTTAGTCATTTGACAATTTATCCGCATGTCACCATATTACTCATGAACAGCAAAAAAATAAAATCAATAAAATTATGAAAATATAAAAATACATTAAATAAAATTTTATTTTCATTAAATATATAAAAATTAATTAAGACTGCAGAGAAATTTGAATATAGCCATTAATATCCACCTATTATTGGTAGGCAGTCAACAAAAAAATAACATTAAAATCATTACGTTTTAGCAAGGCGGATATAAAAATCAGAAAATATGGAAATATTTAAAAAATTATGCATAAATTGAATACTCTAGAGTTTAAAGAAATTAATCAATCGATATTAAAAGCAACATTGATCATATTGTTCTTAACAATACCCATATCTAGAAGTCTTTTCGCTTTATGCTCGCTTATTATTTTAATCACTTGGGTTATATCTAATGATTGGAAAAATTATTTTAAATATATTTCAAACAGACCGACAATATTCATTTCAATCATATTTCCAATTTGGATGTTTATTAGTATAAATTGGAGCGAAGGATCTGAAAAAACTATACTTGATGCAATTAAAGTAAACTGGCAATTATTTCTAATACCTATAATAGCAAGCCTAGTCAATTCAACAAAATTAATAAAATCATGCTGGCATTCGTTCGCAGCAGGAATGATTATTCTTTTAATTCATATATATTCAAGTAAGTTTATAAATATACCTTGGGCTAACTCCCAAGATCCTTCAAGGATATTTTACAATCCTATACCACAGTCAATTGGCTTGTCAATTTTTTGTGCATGGTGCTTGCTCTACTTAATTGATCATAAGCCAATAAAATTAAAATTTATTTATCTTATCTTATTTTGCTTCGCAAGTTATGCAATATTTGAAATAAGCCAACAACGACTCGGTTATATATCATGGCTAATATCTTGCTCGACAGTATTACTATTTACATTAAATAAAAAACAAAGAATATTATCACTTGTATTATTTTTTTCAATATTCATATCTTTATTATTCTTAAATGACAAGATAAACAATAGATTTTTACAAGCAAAATCAGATATATCAAGTTACGATTTTAAAAATAACTACACTTCAGTAGGCGCACGAATTCACATGTGGTATACGAGCATTCTTATTATAAAGAAAGCACCTTGGATCGGACATGGAATGGGAAGTTATCCAGAACTTTCAAAGGAAAGTTTTAATGATCCGATAATGTGTGAAATTGGATGCAAACATCCACATAATCAATATATTTTTTATTGGTTTGAATTTGGATTTATTGGATTAATACTATTCGCCAGCATTTTAATAGTAGCGTTAAAAGAATTTATTATACACAAGAATTCAAAAGTGATGTCAATAGCATTACTAATGGTACTAATACTCAGCAGTCTTGCAGATTCAACTCTGTGGTACAGGGGATTTTTATACCTATTTGTTCCACTGCTAGGTTTGTGCCTTGGAGAACTAACAAAAGAGAAGCAGTAAATAAATATCACTATGATTACAAAAAATACTTGCATTACATTTGTATGCAATAAAGCTTATCTCAATTATGCATTATTTATTGCAGATCAACTTTCACATCAAAAAAATTCCAACTTTGATATAGTTATTTGTTCAAGTGAAAATATTGGTTTTTTAGTCCCTCAACAATTTAAATTCATACATATTGAAACAGAAGAATTTACAAAATATCTACCAACAATACCTAGACTTCAAAAATATGCTTACTGGAGAATCCCTGCAATTGAAATTTTATCAAAAATATATAACAAAATAATTTACTTAGATACAGATACTTATATAAATACTCAAAACATTGAAGATCTTTTTAAGATTGACATAGGAAATCATGTTATTGCCGCAGTCCGAGATATTCATCAAAGCACTCGCCCCAATCGAATTTCAAATGAATTTTCTGCTCTTAAATTACCGAATTATCCATACTTTAATTCTGGAATGTTAATTATAAATTCCAAAGAATGGAATATTAACAATTATTATGAAAAAATAAAATCAATCAGCAATTTATATTCAAAATTTCTTTACTGCCATGATCAAAGTTTGTTAAATATAGCAGCAGCTGGGAACTGGTTAGAAATATCGCCAATATGGAATTGGCAATACAACTATAAAAATAGCTTTTTAACTGAGTTTATTTCTCCTAAAATAATACATTTTATTGGGGAAAATAAAATATGGAACGATATCAATAATTCCATACCTTTACGTTACAAAGAATCCTATCAATCATTTAATGGCGACAATTTACTAAAAACCTCTAATTCAAATATATTAAACAAAAATTTGTTTATCAATCTCTTGAAAAATATATATTATTTTGATAATTATAAAAGATATTTATCTAAATTTAAAACAACAACATCAGTAATAAATCACAACAACAAAACTGATCAAGAGTAATTTAAGATGAATAAAGTTATTATTTGTATGAAATGGGGGACTCTATACCAATCAGATTATGTAAATGTTTTATACAATGCTTGCAGAAAAAATATTAATGGCGATTTTCGTTTCATATGTTTGACAGACAATTCTTCAGGTATTGATAGAAATATTGAAACCTATCCAATTCCTAATAATAATTGTACAACTGAAATGTGGGCAAAAGGAGCTTGGCCTAAGCTAACAGTTTTTAAGAAAAATTTGTATGATTTAGAAGGACGAGCCCTCTTTATTGATATGGACACAGTGGTATGGGGCAATTTAAACAAATTTTTTGAAACTTCTGAATCATTTATTGGGATAGATACTGGTATTAATTGGAAGCCGAATAATAAAAATGGAGATTTTAACGCACTTCTTGGTACAGGAGTTTTCACTTTTAATTTAGGAGAACAATCTCATATATTTGAAAGTTTTCAAAAAGACCCCAATGCTGCATTTAAATCATGCGCTATCGAACAAGTTTGGGTACAGACAAAGGTTTCGAAACTAAAATATTGGCCTCCAAGTTGGGTAATAAGTTTTAAACGCTGGTTGAGACAACCGATTGGATTAGATATATTTCTTGAACCTAAATTACCTCCTCATGATACCGGCTTGATCGCGTTTCACGGAACACCAAGACCTATTGCATTGGTTCGATCAACAGGGGCAAGATGGGATCGGTTTCCTCACCTAGGCCATGGACAGGTTAGTTGGATGAAGAATTACTGGTTGGAGAATGGTGGGAAATTAATTTAAATATAATTATAATTAATTATAATTTAAAAATTTTGTTATAGTATATATTTTGTAAATTGTATTACATTGAAGCAATAATTTAGTTTAGATAAATAACGTTTTATTCGCTTTGTCACCTGTTTCCCACATCTATTTACAAAGGACTGCTCCGCCCATGTAAAGCGGTTGTTCAATGCCATCGAGGTTTAGAGTCGCCTACGAGGCGATCAAGCTAACTGTTTGTTAAACTTTCATATGGCTGTATATTTGGTATCGTTCTTCTGGTCCAATGTGTTCGAACATGGCCTATATCATCTGGGCCGTTTGAGAGACTGCGATGTCAACATATAATCTACTACTTAACACCAAGCATATTCATTTTAGAATATTAATAAATTATTTTAATGTGTATTTTTAATATAATTTTTTAATGATCAGTAGAATTTATGGAATATCGCAGAGAAATAGATGGATTGCGTGGCTTAGCCGTCATATCGGTCATATTTTTTCACGCCGGATTTCAGATCTTCAGTGGCGGATTCATCGGGGTTGACGTCTTTTTCGTGATCAGCGGCTATTTGATCACCTCAATTATTGCCAATGAAATAGAGTCGGGGTCCTTTAGCTTTTCTTCTTTTTATGAGCGCAGAGTAAGACGCATCATCCCTGCATTGTTTTTCGTCATAGCGTCCTGCCTGCCTTTTGCCTGGTTTTGGCTCATGCCGGACGATTTGAAAAACTTTTCTCAAAGTTTAATTGGTGTAACGACATTTTTAGCTAATATATTTTTCTGGAAGACGACTGATTATTTTGATGCCGCTACTGATTTAAAACCTTTAATCCATACTTGGAGTTTGGCAGTTGAAGAGCAATATTATTTCATTTTCCCGATACTTTTTATTTTTATTTGGCGATTTGGTAAAAGAAAAATTATTATTCTATTAAGCATTATCGCTTTACTCAGCTTAACTTACACTGAATACATTGTACAAAGAAATCCAGAAGCTGCATTTTATTTATTACCCTCACGCGCATGGGAACTGCTTGCTGGATCGATCCTCGCCTTGCTTTTAAAATATAAAAACCAATGGTTCATAAAAAATAATTATTCAGAATTAGCCAGTTTAACAGGCTTGATTTTTATTATTTATTCAATCATTGCCTTCAATAACAAAACTCCTTTTCCTGGTGTATATGCATTAGCTCCAACAATTGGCGCTTGTTTGATCATATTATTCGCACGGCCTTCGACTTTTATTGGAAATTTATTGAGTTATAGGTTGCTTGTAGGAATAGGACTCATTAGTTACAGTGCTTACTTATGGCACCAACCTCTTTTCTCTTTTTATCGTCATATAAATACTGAAGCACCTGATAAAATAATATTAAGTATATTATCTTTAACGACATTATTTTTGGCATTCCTAACTTGGAAATTCATTGAAATACCTTTTAGAAACAGAAAAAAATTTAATCGCAAATCCATTTATATTTTTTTCACATTCGGCTCATTAATATTCATCTTATTGGGTCTCACAGGAAGTGCTACAAAAGGATTTTTAAATTACAAACTGACAACCGCGCAACGCGTCCAATTACAAACGGCTTCATCGAGTCCAATGCGTGATAAGTGCCACACAGGCGGCGCGGACTACCTCAGAGCCCCAGATGCTTGCGAATATTTCAAAGGAGATACCACTGTGGCTGTTTTTGGAGACAGTCACACGGTTGAATTGGCCTATGCGTTGGCTAAAAAAATTGAACCAGAAAATATGAAAGTTAAACACTTTTCATTCAGTGCTTGCGTCCCCTCTTTTGGACAGCATTACCAAGGCAAACTAAAACCATGTTCCGACTGGACAAATGAAACAGTTCAGTACATTGCTAAAAATCAGGAAATAAAATTCGTTGTCGTCTCTTATCGAATCCATGCTGCACTTTTTGGCGATCATAAGGATTCCTATCCTGAATTACCTGAAAGTGTTAACGAAGATGAACGTCTAATGAGGTGGAACTCTTACGTAAATACCCTGAAATATCTATCCGATCATGGCAAAAATGTCATATTGATACTGCAAGCACCAGAATTACCGAAATCAATCATAAGAATGGTGGCCAATGTCAAAGAATCAAAATTCGATCTTCCAGGTGTAAGTTATAACTGGTGGAATAAACGAACAGAATATGTGCAAAAAAATCTCAATCAATTACCAACAGACATCGTTATTCTCGATCCGTCTGTTGATTTTTGCGATGCAAATCAATGTTATGCTGTAAAAAACAACATTTCACTTTATTTTGATGATGATCACATGTCTGTAAATGGGGCTGACATCATCTCAGCCAGGATAAAAAATAAAATCAAAATTTTCAATAAAAATTTAAATTAATTGCAATATTCAAAATATTCTAACATAATTCCACTCAATTCAAGTTCAAGGAATATATGCGTAAACCCATTCAAAAAATAATGAATCGCCTTGCAAAGATATCCATCGCAAGGAGATTTCCTGATGCTGTATCTGATTTTTTGATTTACTCAAAAAAATCAGGGACCACAGGTACACAATGGATCACATTATGGATGTCTCTTAGAAAAATAATGAAATATAAACCAGAATGGATTCTTGAATCTGGAACAGGCTCTTCCACGCTTTTTTTAGCGGCTGCTGTCAAAAAGCTCAAATCAGAAAACCCAACCTACGATGGCAGAATAGTCAGTATGGAAAGTGTTCCTGAATGGTTTGAGATTGCAAACAAGAATTTGCCGGAAAAATACAAGGATGTGGTTGAAATAGTTTTAGGTCCTAAAGAAAAATTCGAATTAGCAATGTTTCGTGGCTATATACACAGCAATATTCCGACCAGAGATTACTCTTTTATATTATTGGATGGTCCTGCTTTTCAAGATGACTTCGGCATCGCTTTCTGCGCTGATTTATTCAAAATCATGGAGTTGTCAAACTCTCCTGTTATTCATGGCGTATCGGACGGCAGAGCCTCCTCCGTCATGGTGATACAGCAACTTTACGGGGTGAAACACGCAAGATACTGGCATTCATTATTCGCCGCCAGTTTCTCATTGCCAAAAATCAACTTCAGAGATTCAGAACTCAATACACCTAAACACTTCAGCACTTCAATCTTGGGGCGTTTGGAATTCATTAAGTTTAGAAAATAAATCCTCTCAACAGGATCATCCGTTGTAACCACCGTTTCGTTCCCAATAAGCCTTCATCCAAGGAACAACACCGCACCCAAGGTGAGGAAATCGGTCCCAAAAGAGGGGTCCGCCGGGCAATAGGTCTTGGGGTCTTGGCTTGCCATGGAACGCGACCATTCGGGCAGTTTCAGGGGGAGATTTAGGCGGAATGATCAAGTCTGCCAGCATGGGGCGTCTCAACGAACGCTTGAAACTGAGCACCCAACCTTCTGGCCAAAAATGCATCGCAGGAATCAGGGTGGCAGAGTAAGCCTGCTCAGTTCTAAATGATTGGATGATTTTTCTTTTATTCTGCCGAAATTGTTCCGCAATATGTCCCAAGCTGCCGAGCTCATAAGAAATGACTGCAGAACCATACTCAGTAGGAAAACCGCCTCGCCCCCAACCCGGACCGGCATTCAAGCCCACAAAAGGTTCTTCGATTTCAAAGAAAGCATCTAAGCCTCTCAAAATGACCATGTCCAGATCGATGAACAAGGCCCGCCCCTTTAACCCATGAAAATGCGCATCGAATAGTCCGATTTTTGGCCAAACCCCACCAATAAACCATTCAGCGGGTGTCAGCCCCACTTCGGGAATCGGTAATATTTCAACTTCCGGGTCTATGCCGACACCATCGTCTGTAAGGCAGATAAACCTGAAGTCTCCAGCAAGAGAAGATTTGACGGCATTAAAAAGTACGTTGACACAAGCTGGAGGGTAAACCGTGCCATATTTCATACAAACAACGAAGCGCTGCATTCCGGTTTACTCCTTAGAAAAAGTTAATGGAGCCTGTTCGGTCAGCAATTGGTAGAGGGTAAGGGCCACCGATTTGACATTCTCTTCTTCGTTATAGCCTTGGGCCCGGTCTTTATAAAGCAACTCGATGATTCCCGGGTGGCAAGCAGCTTGTAAATTTCCGGCAGCGGTTTCAAGATCGGCATGATTGAATTGATGGTTCGCAATTTCCTCTAGATCGATGCCTTCATGCCATTTAAATACCCCTGGAAAACTCTTGTACCAAGCCCCACCAAACACCAGGACTGACTTTCCTTTTCGAATGGACTCCCAACCTGCCGTGCCGCAGACCGTGGCCGTGAGCTGCGCTTTGGATGAAAGCTCGTAGGTACTGGTATCCAACGGAACCAGTTGTACGCCTTTGATACGGGTCAACCGGTGAAAGAACATCGGCCCACGAGCGTAAGTGCCTTGACGCGGGTTGTCCTTGACGTAAATCTTCCAGCCCTCGGGCAGCGCTCTGGCCACAGCTTCAATCACCAGCAATTGGTCACGGAACAAACCACCTAATGACTGGGTGGACATTTCAGGTTGATTGTGCAAAGGGATATAGACAAATTTCGCATCCCAATCAACGTTCTCTCCTTCAAACTGCGCCAGTTGCTCAAAATAAGCCAATTCATTTTCATGAAAAAACTTAATGAAGGGATCTCGCCATTTGGGAAGGGATTCGTAAATACGCGACATGCGTCCAACCAGTTGAAACAGATAAGGCAGATCAAGTAGTTTGGCCGGTTTCTTTCTGATCACAAATTCGAGACATCTCAATATCTGTCGCCAGCCAATTTGACCGCGCTCACCCGATTTTTGCCAATCTGCTTCCATATAAAAAAGGTCGGGGGCAGACCCCTTCTCAATCGGCAGTGGAACGCCTTTGGGTGCTGCAGCATTGAGGTTGCCAAAATCCTCTATTGAACGCATTGAAAAAAAACTGTCGGCAAAAAAGGTTTGGCTGACGATCAAGGTGTTCAACCCCAAGGCTTTGGCCACTTGGTAAAGCACCATATCCTGCCCGAGATGGGGCACATTCATGAATAGAACGTGGGTAATTCCGCGGGTTTCAATTTCTTGCGCATATGCCTCAGAAAGCACATGGTAGTAATCGAGATAGTCTTGAATACTGGTGAGGTTATGAGAGCGATACCGATAGCTAGATGAGTTTCGATGAAACTGCTCGATACCAATTTCGAGCATTTTTTGAAAATCCGGCGATGCAAGCAATGGGATGTTGGCACCCTTTGACAAGTGATCCCGAATCAAATGGCCCTGCCGTCCCAGCCGAACTTCCATCCTAGACAAACAAGCCGAGTGAAAGTCTGAATCTTTGTCGCCTAAATGAAGCCCCAATTCAATACGGTCTCCAGACAGCCGTATGAGATCGTCCAATATTTTTTTTCTTAAGCCCCCCCGACCTTCAACCAGTAGTTTGATCATATAAATGGTTTCAGTTATCCAGATTTTTGCCTGATGGAATAATCATCCCTTTTTTGATCAACCATGCAAACCGACGAAAGTAGTTGGCCGCTTTCAATCGGTAATGCGGGAGCCGCTTGTACCACTTGAATTTCTTGACTGACGCAAAACCCACACCCGTAATCGTACTGACATTGCCATCGTCCGTATGACTTGGCCAGGGCTCCATCCCAAGCAATCGATAATCGTGGTGAAAGAATCTGTTTAATTCATGGTCCAGTGCCCTGGTTTGAGGGCCTATTTGAGACACCAGTTTGGTGGCTAAATCCTTACGTATTAAATAAGCAGCATTTCCTGTAAATGGACCCATGTAGGCATTTAAGCGCCATTGACCAACAACCCCTTGCTGAATGGGCAGTTTGGCACGCACGCAATTAAAGCGAACAATATCCCAGTGGTTTTTTGCTTGGTATGCGGCGCTTAAGGCTTCAACGAAGTTATCGTGGAAAACAACATCGTCCTCGAATATCAAAGCAAATTCATAATCAGATCGGATGAACTCTTTCCATACACGGGTATGCGAGGCGTAGACCCCCAATTTCCCCGGCAATATGGGGCTGCCCATGTTTTTTGCGTACGCTTCAGGGTCGGCCTGGAGAATGAGCTCATCAAAGTGCTCACGACCATTGACTGCAGAAAACAATTGCCAAGGCAGTCCCATTGAGTCAAGTTGTTGGGCCATTTTGGCCAATCGATCTTGATTCTGAGGGAGGTTGATCAACCAAACGCCTATTTTTTTAAAGTCCAGGCTCATTGTTTAACAAAGACCTTCTGCAGGGTGGACTGCCAAAAAGCAGATGATTTGACAATATCGACAAAAAGGCTGGATGCGGTACCCCTGCCAAAGCCATCACATTCATTTTCTCGCTTCATCCAGTGAGATTTCAACCACTGAAGCAACTCATTTGTTTGAAATGCCGAGAGACAAGTGACTGAATCTGCTTGGGCACGATTATTCTGCCGCGTGCCCACATCCAGACTGGGCAGACCCAAGAACGGGGCCTCGCGCACCCCGGCACTGCTGTTGCCCACCATGACCGCTGCATTCTTCATTAACTCGCTGAAGTAGTTAAATCGCATGGATGGGATAAGGCGGAAACGATCGGGCGGCAGTTTTTCCAGCACGGCAAAAATGTCTTCGGTTCCAGGGTCGTTGTTGGGGGCAATGACCACAAAACACTTTCCGCTGGCCTCCAGCGCACCAAAAAGCGCTTTGGCTTGCTCGCCGATGGTGTCTTGTTCAGACGTGACCGGGTGAAAGATGACGATGCCGTAGTCGTCAAACGGGATCGCGTAACGATCTTTAACCTCTTGAATCGTCACGCCCGAGGGCTTTGCGTGGGTGTCCAGCTCTGGTGATCCGATGTTGTAAACCTGGTCCGGGGCCTCGCCCAGCGCCAGCACGCGTTGGCGGGCGGCCTCGGAGCTCACAAAATGGGTGGCGCACAGCTTGGTGTTGCAGTGGCGAATGCTTTCGTCGATGGTGCCCGAAACCTCACCCCCCTCAATGTGTGCCGACGGGATGTAACGCATGGCGCACACGATGGAGGCAGCCAGTGCTTCGACGCGGTCGCCATGAATGACCACCAGGTCGGGGCGGTGTTCGTGCACAAAGTCCGAAAACCCCAAAATCGTCTTGGACAGGATGAATTCCAGTGCATCGCCTTCGCGTTGGTTCACAAACTCGAAGAATTCAGCCCCGCTAAATCGCTTCACCTCGAGCCGGGTCTCGCCATAGCGTTTCATCATGTGCATGCCGGTGATGAAAAAGCTGATCTCAAACCCAGCTTGTTGGGCTGCACGCGCCAAGGGCTCGAGCTTGCCGAAGTCTGCCCGGGTTCCGGTCACAAACAAGAGCTTTTTGCCTGTGACGGGTGCCGTCAATTCAGTCATTCAGGACGCTCCATGCCCTCAAAATCGGACCAGCGCAGTTGTTGGTTGCGTTGCACGGCCTGCGTCAAGCGCGCCCCTATCAAGCGGTCGAAGTATTGGACCGATATCTCCCCCGAACCTGGGCGGCGGGCCCAGATGTCGCTTTCGGTCACCACATGGCCTGCGGGCAGGTTTTTGTCGGCCACCACCGAGCCGCGCGCAAAGCGGTAAACGTCTTCTTCTGGGGCCGTGCGCACTTTGGGGTTGTTCAGGGCGGTGTGGATTTCTTTGGAGCGGTCAATCAAGAAGCGCAACTCGGCCGGGTCCATGGAGCAAGAGATGTCCGGTCCCTTGCGGTAGCGGGTATCGGTGAAGTGCCGCTCCAAAATGCAAGCGCCCAAGGCCACGGCAGACAAGGCCATTTCAGGTCCGATGCTGTGGTCAGAGAAGCCCACCACCGCATTCGGAAAGGCTTTGCGCAATTCGGTGATGCCTTGCAAACTGACAATTTCAGGGGGGGATGGGTAAAGGTTGGTGCATTCCAACAAGGCGTAGTCGATGCCGGCCTCTTCCAGGATTTGCACCGAGGGCCGCATGCTTTCAATGGTTTGCATGCCGGTGCTCATGATCACGGGTTTGCCCATGCGGGCAATGTGCCGAATCAGCGGCAGGTGGTTGCATTCGCCTGAACCGATTTTGAAGGCCCCTACCCCGATTTCGTTCAGAAAATCAGCTGCTGCCCTCGAAAACGGCGTCGATATATAGATCATGCCCAAGGATTCGGCATGCTTTTTCAGCGCAATTTCGTCATCTTTGCCCAAAGCACACTCTTGCATGACGTGCCAGATCGACTTGTCAGCGTTGGGCGGGAAGATGGTTTTGGCCTCATCGGTCATTTCATCGTCCACAAAGTGGGTCTGATGTTTGACCATTTCACAGCCGGCCCGGTGTGCAGCCGTGACCATGGATTTGGCCACTTCCAAACTGCCGCCGTGGTTGATGCCGATCTCGGCGATCACCAGGGGCGCGTGGCGCAAAGAAATGTCTCTGTTTGCAATTTTCATGGGTTTTTTCCTTGTTGCCGGGCGACCAGCGCTGCTTCGCAACGCTCAAAATCCCCCAAAGTATCGATATCCAGACTGCGCTCGGCGCTCATTTGCACCACGCCAATGCGCTCACTGACAAAACTGTTGTTGCCCAGAAACCACTGGGCGTTCATGACGTACACCGCGCCGTTGGGCCGCACCACGGGGGGCAAACTCTGGCGGTTGGCAAAACAATATGCCGGGTCGCTAAGGGGCTCAAATTTATTGCCCAACAACATGCCCCACTTCAAAACACCCCGATCGGCCTCAGTCACACTCATCACCAGCTCAAACTGGCCTGTGCCAAAAACCTCCAGCGCAGCACCCACATCGGAAGCCTGTCGCAGTGGAGAAGTGGCCTGCAACAACACCACAGTGCCTTGGCAACCCCCAGTTTCAAGGGCATGGGCTAAAACAGGGGCCATGGGGACGGTGTCGCCACACAAATGGGCGGGTCTGCGGATGGCCTCTACGCCTGTGGGCAAAGTGGCCGTCAAGACTTCTTCGATGTCGGTGGTCAAAATCACCCGGCTGGCCCCGGCGGCCAGCGCCACGTCCACCGCATGCCGGTAAAGCGCTTGGCCGGCCAATATTCGGGTGTTCTTGCCAGGCAGCCCCTTGGAGCCTGCGCGCAAGGGGATGACCGCTGTCCACGGCGAGGGGGTTGGGGACATAGAGAGGCTTTTTTTCCCGGGTTAGGTTCTGACAGGCGGTAAGTATACTGACGCACCCAAGCCCCCGTCCGACGTTTACCGTCCCCCAAACCCCTGCCTGCCAGCCCGATCTTTTTGCCATGAACACCCGTTTTTCGACCCCTTGGGGCATGCGCTTGGCCATCGCGCTCTATCAAGTCCTTTGGATCTTGCTGTTGCCGGCATTTTTGGTTTTCTTGTGGCAAAGAGGCAAGCGCGAGCCCTTGTACCGACAACATTGGGGCGAGCGCTGGGGCGTGGTGCCCACGGCGCTGCAAAATCCGCTGTGGGTTCATTCGGCTTCGATGGGGGAGTTTCGGGGCGCAGCGCCCTTGGTGCAAGCGCTGTTGGCGGCGGGTTATCCGGTGCTGGTGACCACTTTGACTCCGGCAGGACGCTCGGAAGCTCAGAAACTCTTGGCCCCCCAAATCGCCCAAGGGCAAGCCCAAGTGGCTTATTTGCCTTTTGAGTTGGCCAGTTCGGTGCGGCGCTTTATCCGTCACGTCAAGCCGCGTTGCGCCATGATGACTGAAATCGACACTTGGCCGGTGCTGCTCGCCACCATTCGCCAAGCGGGTGTGCCTTTGTGCATGGCCAATGCCCAATACCCCAAGAAAAGCATCGAACGCGACTTGAAGAGTTGGGGCGGTTTTCGCGCCAAGTTGTTTTCAGCTTATCAATTGGTCATGTGCAAATCCGAAACCCATGCCCAACGCTTCAGGCAAGTCGGTTGCGCGCAGGTCGAAGTGGTCGGCGAGACCCGGTTTGACCTGCCCATATCACCCCAACTAATCGCAGCTGCCGGTCAACTGGTCCAAGATTGGCAACTGAGCCTTGGGCAGCGCCCGGTGATGGCCTTTGCCAGCGCCATCGTGGGCGAGGACGAGCAGTTCATCGAGGCCATGCAACAAATTCAACAAAAACTTGCCGCCGCAGGCCAAGCACGGCCCTTGTTTGTTTACGTTCCGCGCAGCCCCCAACGCTTTGACACCGTGTACGACATGCTGCAAAACGCCGGGCTCAAAACCTGGCGTCGCAGCCAAGTGCTCGATGCTGCTTTGCATGCCCTCCCCCTGGCGCAGGCCCCGGCAGAAATCGATGTGCTACTGGGAGATTCACTGGGGGAAATGTATTTTTACCTGGCCTTGTCGCAGGCCGTGGTGGTCGGCGCGTCGTTTGTGCCCATGGGGGCGCACAACGTCATTGAGCCGCTGGCCCTGAAAAAACCGGTGATGGTGGGGCACAGCATTTGGGGCATTGAATACCCCGGCGTGGAAGCCCTGGCCGCCGGGGTGTTGCAGCAGCACACTGACATCCCCGCACTGGCCAATGCCTTGGTGCAACTAATGACCCAAGCAGACCGCTATGCCCAAGCCATGGCGGGGGCTGAAAGCTTTTACGCAGAACACGCGGGATCGACCGCCAAACACATGGCGGTGTTGGTGCCTTGGCTGGAGGCGCAGGCATGAGGGCTGCTCGCTCTTGGGCATTGCAAATCTATTTGGCCGTGTTTCAGGCCTTAACGCCCATCTGGCGGCGGGTGTTGCAACACCGACTCAAGCGCGGCAAAGAAACGCCACAAAGTCTGGCCCAAAAGTGGGTCACACACCCCGCAGAAAGGGCCGCTGGCATCTGGGTCTGGGGCCATGCCGTGGGTGTGGGCGAGGCCATGGCGCTGGCCGGTTTGTTTGCGCAAATGGGCAAAATCTGGCCCGAAGCCCATTTTTTGATCACAACCACGGCACGCACCTCGGGCGATGCCTTGCACAAAACCGGCTTGCCGCCGCGCTGCCTCCATCAATTTGCGCCCATCGATACGCCCGACACCGTCGCCAAATTTCTGGACCACTGGCAACCTGCCCTGGCCGTGTGGTGCGAAATGGATTTATGGCCCGCCTTGATTGACGCCACCGCCCAACGCCAGATTCCACATGTTCTGGTGAATGCCCGACTGAGTGCTGCTGCTTTGGCCAAGCGCCGCTGGGGTCGGTTTATTTATCGGGCTTTGCTGCCCGGGTTCAGCCGCATTTGGGCGCAAAACGCCGAATCACGCCAAGGCTTGATTCAATTGGGGGCGCTGCCCGAACAGGTTGTGGTCACCGGCACCATCAAAGCCATGTCGCCCCCATTGGCTTGTGACCCGGTTGATTTGGCGGCTTGGCGACAAGTCCTCAACGACCGCCCGGTCTGGCTCATGGCCTCCAGCCACCCGGGCGAAGAGGCGCTGGCTTTGCAGGCGCACGCCCTGCTTTGTCGTCAATTTGAACAAGCCTTGCTGATCATCGTGCCCCGCGCCCCCGCACGCGGCCCCGAGGTGCAGGGCCTGTGCACAAGCCTGGCCCTGTTGCGCAGCGCCAGCAAAGAACTGCCCAGTCCAAAACATTCAGTTTATGTGGCCGACACCATCGGGGAAATGGGTCTTTGGTACCGATTGGCCCCAGTGGCCATGGTTGGCGGCTCTTGGGCCACCGTGGGGGGACACAACCCGCATGAGCCACAAGCTTTGGGTTGCCAAGTGGTGCATGGCCCGAATGTATGGAATTTTTCTGAAAGCTACACCGATCTGGACGCACAAGGCGAAAGCCAACTGGCCATGAGCCCCGAAGACATCGCCCAAGCGGTGAGACAAGTCTGGGCGGCCCCTGAACAAGGCCCCAAAAATCAAACTCAGACCGTCTCAGGCCCCCTAGAAAGCCTGATTCAGCTGGCCAAAACCTGAAACCTTCGGCCTTTTAGGTTTTGGTTTGGTTTTGGCCTTGATTGAGGCCCTGACCTTCAGTGTGCCGATGCCTGAATCTGCGCATCCGGCTTGACCGAGTGCAGCAATGCCAGCATGTCGGTTTGTATGCGGTGCAGCGCCGCTTCGGTCTGCCCCTCAAAACGCAACACCAGCACCGGGGTGGTGTTGGAGGCACGAATCAAGCCAAAGCCGTCTGGCCAATCGACGCGCAAACCATCGAGCGTGAAGACTTTGGCAGGGGCCTTGAAGGCATCTCCGGCTAAAACCTGCAAAGCACTGGTCACGCTGTGCGGCTCGCCCTCAGCACAGGCCACATTCAGCTCGGGCGTGCTGAAACTGCTGGGCAGCGCGTTGAGCACCACGTTGGCATTCGGAGCTTTGCTCACAATTTCAAGCAAGCGGCAGCCCGCATAGGTGCCGTCATCGAAACCGTACCAACGCTCCTTGAAGAAAATATGGCCGCTCATCTCGCCACCCAAAGGCGCTTGACCGCCCTCGGCCTCAATGGCCCGCATCTGGGCTTTGATCAGGGAGTGACCGGTTTTGTACATCAGGGGTTGCCCGCCTGCTGCTTCAATGGCCGGGGCTAAGCGTTGTGAGCACTTGACGTCAAACAAAATAGTGCCACCGGGCACACGGCTCAGCACATCCTCGGCAAAGAGTTGCATTTGCCGGTCCGGGTAAATGTTGTTGCCATCGGCGGTGACGATGCCCAAACGGTCCCCGTCCCCGTCAAAGGCCAGGCCCAGTTCGGCCCCCGAGGTTTTCAGGGTTCGGATCAGGTCTTGCAGGTTTTCTGGCTTGCTGGGGTCGGGGTGGTGGTTGGGGAACTCGCCATCGACCTCGCTGAACAACTCGATCACCTCGCAACCCAAGGCCCGGAAAATGCCGGGTGCAGATGCGCCTGCGATGCCGTTGCCCGAATCGACCACGATTTTCATGGGGCGGTTTAACTTAATGTCCCCCACTATGCGCTGTGCATAGTCGGGTAACACGTCCTGTTGAGAGACGCTGCCCCCGGCTTGAAGTTGCCAACTTTCGGCCTCCATGATCTGGCGCAGCTCCTGAATTTCGGCCCCATAAATGGCCCGACCTGCCAACACCATCTTGAAGCCGTTGTAATCCTTGGGGTTGTGGCTGCCCGTGACCTGAATGCCGCTTTGGCAAACGGTGTGGGCCGCAAAGTAGAGCATGGGGGTGGTGACCATGCCGATGTCGATCACCTCAATACCCGTTGCCACCAGGCCGCGAATCAGGGCTGCCGAAAGATCCGGGCCGCTCAGGCGACCATCGCGACCCACAGCCACTTTGCGCTGCCCTTCGGCCATGGCCTGGGTGCCAAACGCTTTGCCCAAGGCTTCGGCCACTTGGGCGTTTAGGGTGGAAGGCACCACGCCACGAATGTCGTAAGCTTTAAAAATAGAGTGCGTAACTTGCATGTGTTGGACCAAAAAAACAGAGTCAAGAAGATTCAATTAAGTATTAATCTTATATTGTAGGTATAACAACTTTGAACCCCACCTTGAAGAAACACGCTTGATTCAACAGAACCTTCTTCACTGGACAGTCCCCATGCACGCCAACTCCCCCAAGCTTAAATCTGTCCGCCCACCCCTGCGCACGCACCGCATTGACAGTCCGCTGGGTCCCATCACGCTGGCGGCCAGCGATCTGGGCTTGTGCGGTCTGTGGTTTGACGACCAAAAACACGGCCCCACCGAAGCCGACCAGCAAAATTGGCAAGCGGATCCGGGCCATCCTGTGCTGCTCGCCGCCGCAGATCAAATAGGGGCTTACTTTGCGGGTCAAGCTGTGGTGTTCAACATGGCACTCGATTTGTCGGCGGGAACACCTTTTCAGCAGTCGGTTTGGCAGGCCTTGCTGCACATCCCCTCGGGCCAAAGCCAAAGTTATGGGGGTTTGGCCCGGCAACTGGACAGGCACAGCGCGGTGCGGGCAGTGGGCTCGGCGGTGGGCCGCAACCCGCTGAGTATCATCGTGCCCTGTCACCGCGTACTGGGTACTGGGGGCCAACTCACAGGCTATGCAGGTGGCCTATGGCGCAAACAAGCGTTGCTGCAACTGGAAGGCCATGCGGTGGCCAAAACTCTTTTTAAATAATGACCTCTTCTCACACCAAAGGCTGGCTGGCCGATTTCTTGTTGCTGGCCGCCATTTGGGGCGCTTCGTTCTTGTTCATGCGACTAGCGGCGGCTGAGCTGGGGCCTCTGCCCACGGCCGCGTTGCGGGTGGCCATCGCATCGCTTTTCTTGCTGCCCATTTTGTTGGTCAAAGGGCACTGGCCTGCCCTGCGCCAGCACTGGCGTCCGGTTTTGTTTGTGGGTGTCCTCAACAGCGGCATTCCGTTTGCCCTCTATGCATTTGCTGTACTGCACATCTCCACCGGGCTGTCATCCATCTTGAACGCCACAGTGCCCTTGTTTGGGGCCTTGGTTGCCTGGCTCTGGTTGTCGGACAAACCCGGTTGGTCACGCAGCGTGGGTTTGGCCATCGGTTTTGGCGGTGTGGTTTTATTGGCCGGGGGGCAAGCCAGCTTCAAACCCAATGCGTCGGGTGTCGCCCCGGCCTGGGCCGTTTTGGCCTGTCTGGCCGCCACCACCTGCTATGCACTGGCCGCCAGCTTTACCAAAAAACACATGCCCAGCATGCCCCCCTTGGTGGCGGCTACGGGCAGCCAGATCGGCGCGACCCTGGCACTGGCCTTGCCCGCCCTGTGGTTTCGCCCGGACCACATGCCCAGCGCCTCGGCGTGGGGCGCTTTGTTAGTGGTGGGTGTGCTGTGCACTGGCGTCGCGTACGTGCTGTATTTCAGGCTGATTGACCGGGCGGGCCCAGCCAAGGCTTTGACCGTGACTTTTTTGATCCCGGTTTTCGCCATCGCCTATGGCGTTTTGCTGCTGGACGAGCACGTTACGTCTTGGATGCTCATCTGTGGTGGCGTGATTTTGCTCGGCACCGCCTTGTCGAGCGGCTTGATCAAACTGCGCTCACTTGGCAGCTGAGCCCTGCGCTGGCCTGGGCTGAAAGTGAACAGGCTGCGGCTGGGCCTCGGCACGATACTGAGCAAGGCCTCGCGCGCGCAACTGCCCGCAACCGCCCTCCACATCTTGTCCGGCTGACTGGCGCAATTTGGTCAGCACGCCACGCTGGTGCAAGCTGCGGGCTATTTCTGCGGCACGTGCCCAACTGGGCCGGGCATAGGGCAAATCGGGCACGGCGTTGTAGGGAATCATGTTCATCAAGGCGTATTTGCCCTTGAGCAAGCGCACGATGCCCTCGATTTCTTCGTCGCTGTCGTTCACGCCTTCCAGCAGGGTCCACTGGTACTGAATCGGGTAACCCGTGGCACGCGCATAAGCCTCGCCCGCGTCAACCAAATCTTGCGGGTCAAAGCGCGGCGCACGGGGCAACAACTGCGCCCGCAACTCCGGGCGGGTGGTGTGCAGTGAGAGCGCCAAAGCAGGCTTAACCCGCCCTTGCGGCAAGCGCTCAAACACGCGGGAATCGCCCACCGTTGAAAACACCAGATTTTTGTGCCCGATATTGCCCACCGTGCCCAGCAAATCAATGGCTTCCATGACTTGGTCTAGGTTGTGGGCGGGCTCCCCCATGCCCATGAAAACCACTTTTTTAACCGGCTGGAGTGTGCGGGCCAAGGCCACTTGAGCGACGATTTCGGCACTGCCTACTTGGCGAATCAAGCCCTCGCGCCCGGTCATGCAAAACACACACCCCACCGCACACCCGACTTGCGAAGAAACGCACAGGCCGTCGCGCGGCAACAGCACGCTCTCCACAGATTGGCCGTCGTGCAAACCCACCAGTAAGCGGGCCGAACCGTCTTGCCCGGGGTGCTGCTCTCTTAAGGTGGCCAAACCCGCCAACTGTTCGGTCAGTGCAGGCAGGGCATTTCGGAGTGTCGTGGGCATGAAACTCTCCAGTCGCCTGCGGCCACTGTCTTGCGGCTTGGCCTGCGACCAAAGCCGCAACACGCGCGCCTCGTGCTGGGCATTGCCCCCCAAACTGCGCACTTGATCGCGAAGATCCTGAATGCTCCAAAGGCTCATCAATCTACTCAACAGTCAATCGTCAATAGTGCGGAGGGATTTCGTCACGCAAGTTGCGCGTTTCGGCCCCGCCACCCGACTCGGGCAAACGGTCGCGCATTTGACGCAACTCTTGTATCAGGGCGTCAATTTGCTGCTGCTGACGATAAACCTGGGCATTGAGCTGGTCCAGCAGGTCTTCGGTAAACCCCGCTTTAATTTCAAGGTCGACCAGGCGGTTTTCGATAGGGGTAGGAATGTCCATGGGCGTATTGGACATGATTTTTGTGAGGGCCTGGAACATGCTCTACAATCCGCCTCATCGCCGAGTTATCTGAACTACTTGCAGGGCGATTCATAAATTCTGCTAAAGCGTTCGCCAGGCTCCGGGTTACAGGGTCGGCAACGCCGATAAACCTTTAACCTCAGGAGCCTTTTTCATGTCCAGCAATTACCTCTTTACCTCTGAATCCGTATCAGAAGGCCACCCCGACAAGGTGGCAGACCAAATTTCTGACGCCATTCTCGACGCCATTTTTGAGCAAGACCCGCGCAGCCGGGTGGCCGCCGAAACCCTGACCAACACGGGTCTGGTGGTGCTGGCCGGTGAAATCACCACCCAAGCCAATGTGGACTACATCCAAGTGGCCCGCGACACCCTGAAGCGCATTGGCTACGACAACACCGATTACGGCATTGACTACAAAGGCTGCGCCGTGTTGGTGGCCTATGACAAACAGTCCAATGACATCGCTCAAGGCGTGGACCACGCCTCGGATGACTTCTTGAACATCGGTGCGGGCGACCAGGGCCTGATGTTCGGTTATGCCTGCAGCGAAACCCCCGAACTGATGCCGGCCCCCATTTACTACGCCCACCGCTTGGTGGAGCGCCAGGCCCAGTTGCGCAAAGATGGCCGCCTGCCTTTCTTGCGCCCCGATGCCAAGAGCCAGGTCACCCTGCGTTATGTGGATGGCAAGCCACACAGCATCGACACAGTGGTGCTGTCCACACAGCACAGCCCCGACCAGTCGGAAACCTCTACCAAAATGAAGGCCAGCTTTACCGAAGCCATCATCGAAGAAATTATCAAACCGGTGCTGCCCAAAGAGTGGTTGTTGGACACCAAATACCTGATCAACCCGACAGGCCGATTTGTCATTGGCGGCCCCCAGGGTGATTGCGGCCTGACCGGACGCAAAATCATTGTGGACACCTATGGCGGTGCCTGCCCTCACGGAGGCGGCGCTTTCTCGGGCAAAGACCCTTCCAAGGTAGACCGTTCAGCGGCTTATGCGGCCCGCTATGTGGCCAAAAACATCGTGGCCGCCGGGCTGGCTACCCAGTGCCAAGTGCAAGTGGCGTATGCCATTGGCGTGGCCCGCCCCATGAACATCACCGTGAACACCGCCGGAACGGGCGTGATTTCTGACGACAAGTTGTCTGCCCTGGTGGCCGAACACTTTGACCTGCGCCCCAAAGGCATCATCCAGATGCTGGACTTGCTGCGCCCCATTTACAGCAAAACCGCAGCCTATGGCCACTTTGGCCGGGACGAGCCCGACTTCACCTGGGAACGCACAGACCGCGCAGCCGCATTGAAAGCAGCCGCAGGCCTGTAAACCCAAGCCCCTCTTAGCGGGGGGGCCGGAGCCACTGCACGCATTCGGCCGCAGGGGCAGCCTCCCACGGGGAAGGGATCAGCCCCATATACCCCGTCACCCCCGACCTGATCGGGGGTCCATGCCTTAGCGACCATGGATACCCGGTCTAGCCGGGTATGACCCATTGATTCGGGAACGACCAATCCGTGTGGGAGCACGGCCAATCCGTGTGGGAGCACGGCCAATCCGTGTGGGGGCGAGCCCCTGCTCGCGAATGTGTGCCGGAGCCACTAAACGCATTCGGCCACAATGTGGCTTGTGTTGGCGCTTGCCTGAACCTCTGTGGACCAATCAATATGCCCTCTCCCAAAAGTCCTCTGCGCGGCGTGCGCGTGCTGAGCTTGGCGCTCAATTTACCCGGGCCTGCAGCCCTGATGCGGCTGGCCCAAATGGGCGCGCGTTGCACCAAGATCAATCCGCCCGCTGGCGACCCCATGCAGCACTACACCCCTGGCGGATACGACTTACTGCACGATGGCATTCAGCAAAAAACACTGGACCTCAAAAACCCGGCGGGGCAAGCGTCCCTGCATAAACTGTTGCCCAAAACCGATTTGCTGCTCACATCATTTCGCCCCTCGGCCCTGAGCAAACTGGGTTTGAGTTGGAAGACGCTGCACAAACAGTATCCAGCGCTCAGTCTGATCGAAGTGGTCGGCTCCCCTGGACCGCTGGCCGAAATTCCGGGCCACGACTTGACCTATCAGGCCGAGGCCGGGCTGGTCAACGGCATGGACCTGCCGCCCAGTTTGTTTGCCGACATGGGCGGCGCGCTGATGGCCAGCGAGGCCGCGCTGCAGGCTCTGCTCTGCCTCAAAACTACGGGCAAAGGCAGCCACCATGAAGTGGCCCTGTCCGATGCAGCCACCTGGCTGGCCCTGCCTCGGCGCTTGCGCATGACCACACCGGATGGCGCTGTGGGCGGCGCCCATGCAGGCTACCGGATGTATGCCTGCAAAAACGGCCGGGTCGCGGTGGCCGCCCTGGAGCCACACTTTGCTGCACGCTTATGCGAAGCCGCTGGGGTCAAGATCAGCCATCCGGGCACAGACCTCTTCAAGCCCGCCACGCGCAAAGCCATCGAAACTTTTTTTGCTGGCCAGACCCGCCAGCAGCTCGACAAATTGGCCGCCGCCAAAGACATCCCGCTGATGTCTCTCCCGCGTGGATGACCCAGACTAAAACTCGCGATACGCAAGTCTCGTAAAAATAGGGTTTTTCTGCCCCGGAACTTGCGCCCATGAACACCGCTGCCGAAATCCGCCTTCCTTTACAACAGCGATGAGCTGAACGAGGTGCTGGACAACATGACTTTGTGAGCCGCAGCCCTGTTGCAGGGCAATTGCCCTGAACCAGCTCCCCAGTCGGTTCAGGGCCTGGCGCATTTATTGAATAGTGACAGGTGCCAGCGCACGGGTCAGGCTGGCTTCACCCCGACCATGGGTTGCCGGGTTATACCCCGCAATGGTGTCTTGGCGGGCCGTATTGAGCAGTTGATTAACTATTTGGGTGGGCGTTGACTGCGTGAACTTGCTGCCCAGAATGGCCGAATACCCCGAGATGATGGGTGCGCCAAATGAGGTGCCCTTCAAGCCGGTTTTATCCCCCAAAACCCCCACGCTCACAAACTGCCGCTGCACCACGGCATCGTTGCCGGGTCGGTTGGAATAGCTGGCCAAACTGGCGGGTGCTGCGGTGCTGCCGTGGGTGGTCAAAGCGCCTACAAAAATGGCGGAAGCAGCGCCTTTAAGTGCCGCCCCCAAATAGTCCACATTGCCAGCAGCATTGGGAGCCCCAATGACGACACCCGCGTTACCTGCAGCCTTAGCCACGACAGCCCGACCGTTTTTGGCATGGCTGATGATGGACGCCTCCTGACTGTTCCAGCCAATTTGGTTCATGGCATAGCCTGCCCGACCCATCATGCTGTAGCTTAAGTTCAGCACATTGAGCCCCGAATTCAAGCCAATCGCCGTGCCTGCTCTGAAATCCTGTGTCTGCATTGTGGCCAAGGGCGCAACCAAGCTGGCCTCTAGCTTGGTGAAGTCGCCATGCAAATTAACTTGCGTGTAGCCCCCCAGTTTTCCGATGAAGTATTGACTGCTTTTGAAATCATCAATCACCGTCACGGTGACCCCAGCCCCTTTGTAGCCCTGACTCCAGGCGTTACCCACTTCTGGACTCATCCAGTTTTGAACGGTTTGCGCGTGCGCTGCTGTGAAGGTCACGAATCCGATACAGGCCACGGTGATATTGCGAACGATTTTCATAAATGATCCCTTGATTAATTGAATTCAAAAAACGACCGTGTAGCGAAGGGATGCGTTGTTACGGTCTGCTGGCAACGCATGGGTCAGGTACTTCAATGTCTCGGCCGGTTGCAGTTGGGCGGCTGCCAATCTGCAGTTCACTTTGACGTTTGCGTACTCTTCTTGTTCGAGGTAACTGGCAAGACAAGGCCGTTCGGCCATTCGCCCGCCCAAAACCGATGTCAGCCTGATAGACAAATGGGCCCCCGAACCCACAGGGGTCTGGTAGAGGAAGCCCAATTTCAAGCTAGGAGAAATTTGGTATTTTTGGGCCCGTTCACCTGTGCTTGCCCCCCATAAAACACCGAACTCCGGCGTCAATTGGGTCATCCAAGTCAAACGTGTGTCGGTGAATTTGGTGCGGTACCACGGGTTAAACGACACCCGTTGCCCAGCAGACGTTTCATAACCACCGGCCCGGTAACTGGCTGCCAGCTTAGAAAGCTCTGAGCCCTGTGCGAACTCGACCCAATGCGTCGATGCTGCCGTCTGAAGTCGCCATGTTGTTTCTGGCTGCGCTATGGCAAAACCAGAAAATACTACCGAACCGGCAAAAATTGCTGAAAATTTAATGCTGTTGTTAAAAATCATGAATTTATTATCTTTTATTAATTTACATGATTTAATTACAAATAAATGCTAGATATGTAACTAAAGAATACCTCCAGAGAAAACTATAACTATTTTAGAATTGATAAAAATAACTTAACTGTCACACATGCTTGATTAGGGGCCTATGCCCCGACACGTCACCCCCGACTAGATCGGGGACCTATGCCCCTTCCCGTCACCCCCGACCTGATCGGGGGTCCATGCCCCTTCCCGTCACCCCCAACCTGATCGGGGGTCCATGCACCTCTGTCACCCCCGACCTGATCGGGGGTCCATGCCTGCGGCGAACATGGATACCCGGTCTGGCCGGGTATGACATAAAGAAGCTCTGCATGACCATTGCCCCTATCTGTCACCCCCGACCTGATCGGGGGTCCATGCCTGCGGCGAACATGGATACCCGGTCTGGCCGGGTATGACATGAAGATGCTCTGCATGACCATTGCCCCTTCCCGTCAACCCCGACCTGATCGGGGGTCCATGCCTGCGGCGAACATGGATACCCGGTCTGGCCGGGTATGACATAAAGAAGCTCTGCATGACCATTGCCCCTATCTGTCACCCCCGACCTGATCGGGGGCCCATGCCCCTTCCCGTCACCCCCAACCTGATCGGGGGCCTATGCCCCTTCCCGTCACCCCCGACTAGATCGGGGGTCCATGCACCTTCCCGTCACCCCCGACCTGATCGGGGGTCCATGCCTGCGGCGAACATGGATACCCGGTCTAGCCGGGTATGACATAAAGAAGCTCTGCATGACCATTGCCCCTATCTGTCACCCCCGACCTGATCGGGGGTCCATGCCTGCGGCGAACATGGATACCCGGTCTGGACGGGTATGACATAAAGAAGCTCTGCATGACCATTGCCCCTATCTGTCACCCCCGACCTGATCGGGGGCCCATGCCCCTTCCCGTCACCCCCGACTAGATCGGGGGTCCATGCACCAGATCGGGAGGAACGAGGGGACTGGGTGGGGGCCTTAAAGGCGGTGGTGGCGGGTTTGGCGGCTGTGGCGCATCAGGCCGCTGGTGATACCCGAACAAAGAAACAAGGCTAAAAATCGATCAAACCACTTGGGCATCGGTCTCAAAAGCAACACACCGCGCCAGCCAACGCAGCAGAGAAGCTGCCACCTGCTCGGGCTGCTCCATGGGAGCCATGTGTCCGGCCTGCTCGATCAAATCGAGGGTCGCAAGCCCCTCGGGTGCAAGGGAATGCATAGCCTGATGTTGCGCCGGGGGCGACCACGCATCTTGTGCGCCACACATCAACAACGTGGGCACCGTCAGCGTGCGCAACACATCAGAGCCATCAGGCCGAGACAGCAAAGCCTGAATCTGGCACGCAAAAATATCGGCACTTTTGCGCTCGAACATGGCCACAATGCGCTCGATCAACTCGGCATCGCCCAATCGGTCTGGGTGCACCATGCCCCGCACCCATTGTTGCGCCATGGCCCGCACGCCCTGGGTTTGGGCCACCTGCAACAAGGCGAAGCGTTTGGCCGCCTCGTCTTCTCCCGCCTGGCCTGCCGGTCTGGGTAAATGCCCGGTGTCGAGCAAGGCCACCCCCCGCACACGATCGGGAGCCAAACGCACCGCCTCGAGCACCACGCGTGCGCCCATGGAGTGCCCGGCCAACAAAAATGCAGGCGGGGCTGAAGCCAGCATTTGCCGCGCCATTTGGGGCAAAGAATCTGCCCCCGCATGGTCCACCACCGTGCAGTGGTGCTGCTGGCCGATCCAAGGCAACAAGGGCTCCCAAACGGTGTGATCACACATCAGGCCCGGCACCAAAAGTACGGGCAAGAAGTGGGCGGGCAAGGCCTCAGGCAAGGGCAAACTCTTCATCACTGGCAATGAAATCAGGCGTGTCAGTCAGGAGGGTGTGGGCTCAGCGGGTTTTGCCAATGTCTTTCACATCGGTCACGGTCTCGATTTCCTGATTCCACAGCTGGCCACCCACCCGCTCTACACGGCGCACGTACATGTTGTGCACCACATCGCGCGTACGGTTGTCGATGTACATGGGGCCGCGTGGGCTCTCAAAAACCTGGCCCTTCATGGCATTCAGCAAAGCATCGCCACCTGCGCCCTTGGTGGCCTTGGCGGCTTCATAAATCACGCGCATGCCGTCATAAGCCCCCACGGCCATGAAGTTGGGGCGCAAACCGTTGTTGGCTTTGCCAAATGCCTCGACAAACTTTTTATTCACCGCCGAATTGTGCGAGGCCGAATAATGGTGCGCCGAGACCACACCCAGGGCCACATCGCCCATGTTGTTCAAGATATCGTCATCGGTCACGCTGCCCTCGGCAATCAGGCGAATACCGGCTTTGTCCAGACCGCGCTCGGCAAACTGCTTCATCAAAGCCGAGCCGACGCCTGCGGGCACAAAGGTAAACAGCGCATCGGGCTTGGCATCACGGACCTTTTGTAAAAACGGCGCGAAATCAGGGCTGCGCAAAGGCACCCGCAAAGTCTCGATCACCTGCCCACCGTTATTGATAAAGCGCTGGTTAAAGTACTTTTCTGAATCAATGCCCGGCGCGTAGTCGGTCACCAAACTCACCACCTTCTTGATGTTGTTCTTGGTGGCCCAGTCGGCCAAGGTGGTCACCACTTGCGGCACGGTGAAGCTGGTGCGAACAATATAGGGCGATGCCTCGGTAATGATGGAGGTGGCCGCCGCCATCACCACCAAGGGCGTTTTGGACTGCGTGGCCACGGGTGCAGTGGCCATGGCCAGAGGTGTCAGGCCAAACCCGGCCAACACCTGCACTTTGTCATTGATGACCATTTCTTGGGCAATTCGCTTGGTCACATCGGGTGTGCCAGTGTCGTCTTTGACAATCAGCACCACTTTGCGGCCCGCCACCGTTTCGCCGTTTTGCGCCATGTACAAGCGCACCGCCGATTCCATTTGCTTGCCGGTAGAAGCAAAAGGCCCCGACATGGGCAATATCAGCCCGATTTTGAATGTGTTGTCCTGTGCGTGCGCCAGGCCCACCACAGAAGTCAGGGCCAAACCCAGCATCGAACCCAATACTTTGCGCTTATTCATGTGTGTCTCCAATGAAATGAAACCACGTCTAGGGTCGGACAAAGCTTGTGCCCGCTGCCCCGACGACGCCAACCGCATCATTGTCAAGCCCGGTACAGGCGTCCAATGCTTTTAGCAAACGAGCTATGCGTTTGGCTTATTTACAGGGTTTTCACTTGTCATCTCGTCAGCCACCTGGCGGCACGCCTGCAACAGGGTTTGCATGCCAGGTGTCAGCAGAGTTCCAGAGCGGCGGATCAAGCCAATAGTACGAACGGCTTGCGGTGTCTCCAAAGGCAAAACCACCACCAAACCCGCATGAATTTCGCTTTGAATTTGCCGGGGCGACATCATGGCCAACCGGTCACTTTGCAGCAACAAAGACTGCATCATCAAGGCACTGTTCACGCGCAACTGGGCCGCAGGCAGGGCCAAGCCCACGCTGTTCAAAGTGCGTTCAAACACCGTTTGTGCGGGGGTGTTGGGCATGGGCATGACCCATTGCGCGGTCTCCAGGTGCGCCCAAGTGAGCTTTTTGCGCAGGGCTAAGGGGTGCCCGGCCCGCGCTACCACGGCCAAGCCGTCTACAAACAAGGTCTCTTGCATCAAGCCTTGAATAGAAAAATCGGGCCGCAAAGCGCCCACGATCAAATCAATCTCGGCATCGCGCAGTTTTTGCACCAAGGCATCGTAGGTGCCATCGACCACCGTGACCTGCAAACCCGGCAAAGCCTGCAACAACTGGTTGACCGCCCGGGGCAACACCGGCCCCACAGAAAAGGGCAGCGTGCCAATGACCAAGCGCCCCGCCACCCGACCATTCAAAGCAGCCAACACTTCGTCGGCCTGCGCCAACTCGGATTCAAATAACTTGCACCCACGAATCGCCTGCGCGCCCCACTCGGTTAAGCGCAAGCCCTGACTGCGGCTGCGCAAAAATAATTTTTTGCCACTGAAATGCTCCAACTGCGCCAAGCTTTGGTGCACCGCAGATTGGCTCACGCCCATTTGAGTGGCAGTGACCGTTTCGGAGCCCGTGACGGCCAGCGACAAAAGCACCCGCAAATGGCGCCAACCCACGCCCGTGGCAAAGCGACAACTCAGCCAGCCATGCCCCTCGGGCACAGCAGATTTTTGAGGGATGGGCATGGCCAGATAGGCAAATGCCCGGTTGCAGCGCTGCAACAACTCGGCCCACTGCGGCGTGCCCCGCATGCCGCGGGCAGAACGGTCAAAAATCACCTGCTGCAAAGCCGCCTCGAGCGACTGCACCGAGCGTGTCACCGAAGACTGCGACAAATGCAAAGCCTGCGCCGCCCCCAGGCTGCTGCCGGTCAGTGAAACGGCACAAGCGGTGCGCAAAAATTTAAGGTGATCGACCAGGGGCATGGGCTTCCCTACACATTCAGGCTCTTGGGGCAACGAGGAGGCGCGTTGCGCAAACCCTGCAACACACGCCCGACTGCACGCATTATGCGAAACGCTAGACTGGCTGCCTTTCAGGGAGTTTTGATATGCAACGTTGCCCTTGGTGCGAAGGCTTTGACCTGTACCGCCACTACCACGACACCGAATGGGGCGTGCCGCTGCGGGACGACCTGGCACTGTTTGAGCTGATCAACCTAGAAGGCGCACAGGCGGGGCTGTCTTGGTCTACCGTGTTAAAAAAGCGCGAAACCTACCGCGCTGCTTTTGACCAATTTGACCCCGTCAAAATCGCCCGTTACGACGACGCCAAAGTGGCCCAGTTGTTGGCCGACCCCGGCATCGTGCGCAACCGCCTCAAAGTGGCCGCCACCATTGGCAACGCCCAAGCCTATTTGGCACTGCAAGCCAACGGGCAAAGTTTTAGCCAGTTTGTCTGGCAATTTGTGGGCGGCAAACCCCTGCAACACCAACGACGCAGCATGAGCGAGGTGCCCGCCCAAACCTCAGAATCCGACGCCCTGAGCAAAGCCCTGAAAAAGGCCGGCTTCAAATTTGTCGGCACCACCATCTGCTATGCCTTCATGCAAGCGGCCGGCATGGTCAACGACCACTTGGTGAGCTGCCACAGGCATGGGGAGGTTGGGGAGTGAGTGGTGGGGGCGTGCACCACATTCATATGAATATGCCCACTTTCATATTAGCAACCCAGGCACTTTCATCCCCCCTGTAACCATTTCCCAAACTTTGCCGAATTGGCACTAGGACAGCGGCAGGTATCTCTTAAACCCACTGCTGTTTTGTTAATTAACTTCAACTTGGGAAATTCATGAAAACTACTACAACTGCTTCTTTCGCCATGGCTGCTGCCATTTTGGCTTTGTCTGCCAGCGCTTTCGCTGCCGACGCACCTAAAGGCTCCATGGGCAAAGCCGTTGCTGCCAACGACACCGTGCATTGCTACAACGTGCATGACTGCAAGGGCAACAGCGATTGCAAGACTGCTGACAATTCCTGCAAAGGCCAAAACTCTTGCAAAGGCCACGGCTTCAAGGCCGTTTCTGCTGCCAAGTGCCTGTCATCCAAAGGCACCATCGGCGATCTGTGATCCGATCTGCACCTTTGTGCAAAGCAAGCCCGGGCTTTGGCCTGGGTTTGCGCACACAACACTACCCCGATTTTCAGCGTCAACGCCAACCGCTTGATTGGTTGGAAATCATCACCGACAACTTTTTGGTAGAAGGGGGTCGCCCGCTGTTAATGCTCGAAGCCATGCGCCGCGACTATCCGCTGGCCATGCATGGCGTGGCCATGTCCATTGGCAGCGCCGATGGTTTGGACCTGGCGTATTTGCAAAGGGTGAAAGGGCTGGCACAGCGCATTGAACCACTTTGGGTGTCTGACCATTTGTGCTGGAGCGGTCTGGGCAAAACCATGCTGCACGACCTGAACCCCCTGCCCTACACCGAAGAAGCGGCGCGGCGCGTGATTGCCCACATCAAGCAGGCGCAAGATATTTTGCAGCGCCGCTTGGTGATAGAAAACGTTTCGAGCTATGTGGACTTTGCCCACAGCGGTGCGACCGAGTGGGAGTTTTTGCACCATGTAGCCACTCAGGCCGACTGCCTGTTGCTGGTGGATGTGAACAATATTTATGTCTCGTCGGTCAACCATGGCTTTGACCCTCAGCATTACCTCGATGCATTGCCGCACGACCGCGTGCAACAAATTCACCTGGCGGGCCACAGCCGCCACCCCACCCACATCATCGACACCCACGACCACCCGGTGTGCGAAGAAGTTTGGGCGCTTTATGCCGCCGCTTGCCGCCGCTTGGGGCCCGTGGCCACCATGATCGAGCGCGATGACCACATACCGCCACTGCCTGAATTGCTGGCCGAAATGGCCATTGCCCGCGCCATCGCGAAAGAAAATGTCGGACTGGCTGCGGTTGAAAAATCCGCTTCACCTGTAGGCACACGGCAGCCCACGCAGCTGCCCGATCGCAGCTTGGCGAACGCCCCTGCTGAAACAGGCCTAAGTGCTGTTGTAAGTGCTGGTGCATCGCCCCCAGGCTTGTTGCAACTGCAAACCGACTGGCTTGTTTACGTGTTGACCGATCCGCCTGATGCCAACGCCCCCGCGCGTTTGGGCTTGAATGGGGTTTCAGGTTTGGGTTCGGGTTTGGGTTTAGATTCGGGTTCAAGCCATGGGGCCACTGACTCGCCCGCCGACCGCTTGGGCATTTATCACAGTGCTTACCGTTTGCGCCTGTGCGAGGTGTTGAGTGAGAGTTTTGAGAAAACCAGCTCATATATGGGCTCGGTTTTGTTTGACCAAGAAGCCAACCAATTTGTTGTGCAACAACCGCCCGCCGAACGCAACCTGGGCCGCTACGGCAGCAATTTGCCCGCGTTTTTGGCGCAGCGCTACCCCGACAACCCGGAACTGGCTGAGTTGGCCCAACTTGACTGGGATTTGCGCACCCGCTTTGACGGGGCCAACCACCCCGCTCTTTGCGCTGCCGACCTGGCACCTCAGGCCGATGGCCATTTGGCTTTTATTGACATGCCCCAACCGCTGCACCCCAGTGTGGTGTTGCGCGACAGCCGAACCAACGCCATCAAACTCTGGCGCGCCATAGACGACGATGTAGACGTGCCCGAAGTGGCCTACCTGCCCAAAGAAGATGAAGCGAATGGCCCTCCGGGTTTGATGGTCTGGCGATGGAACTTGCAACCGCATTTCATGCGCCTAGACCCGGCCCAATACCGCTTCATGCAAAGCCTGGCCGAAGGTTTGTCGATTAATGAAAGCAGCGAACGCTGGGCCGACACCGATGTGCTGCCTACCCCCGAAGTGCTGGGCGCTTGGCTAAAAGACTGGCTGGCCCAAGGGATCTTGCGGCTGGGGTGATGGGGGGGGGTGACAAGGTGGGGGCAAAGTCGTCTGGGATGAATTTAGCCAAGCCGAATTTGCTACCTGCATCGCGACAAGAGCGATAAGCGTTTAATCAGCTCTGCAGAAGTTTGAGCCTGCCCCTCAATGGCTCAACTGCCCCCAAGCCTTTTCCAGCCGCTTGACGCTGACCGGCTGCGGGGTGCGCAGTTCTTGCGCAAAGAAGCTCACGCGCAATTCCTCCAGTAACCAGCGGAACTCCAGCATGCGGGCGTCTTGTGCGCCTTTGCGGTCGGCCACCAAGCGCCAATAGCGTTGTTCTTGCGGCTTGATTTCGGCCAAGCGCTGGGCATCGCGGGCGGGGTCGGCGCGGTATTTGTCCAGCCGCAGGGTGATGGCTTTCAGGTAGCGGGCGCAGTGTTGCAGTTGCGCCCAAGGGGTGGCGGCCATGAAGTTTTTGGGCATCAGGCGCTGCAGTTGTTGGGTGCAGTCAGCGGTGGCTTCCGGGGCGTTTTTGGTGTCTTTGATCTTGCGGGTGGCGGTGCCAAACTCCAGCAACACCGTGCTGGCCAGGCGTGCCACTTCGTTGGCAATCAGGGTCAGGCGCCCCCTGCCTTCCTCTATGCGCCGCTTGAAGCTGATGTCGTCATTGGGCAAAGGGTCGAGTAAGAAGGCGCGGTCCAGCGCCACGTCGATGATCTGGTTTTTCAGATCGTCTGCCGTGCCCAGCGGCATATAGGCCACCGCCATTTTTTGCAAGTCGGGGATGTTTTTCTCAAGGTATTTGAGTGCGTCTTTGATTTGAAGGGCAAACAGGCGGCGCAAGCCCGCCCGGTTTTTGGTGGCGGCCACATCGGGTTCGTCAAACACTTCAATCGTCACGGCATCGCCCATGTCCACCAGTGCGGGGAAACCGATGAGGGAGTGCCCGCCTTTGCTGATTTCCATAAGCTCAGGCAGTTCGCCGAAGGTCCAGGCGGTGTAGCGCTGGGGGGTGGCGGGCAAGTTTGGCGCGGGGGCTTTCGCTTGAACACTTGCCGTGGCAGGGGAGTTATTGGAGGCTTTGCCGGACGAAGCTGCTGCCGTGCCAGCGCGAGCATGGATACCCGCCTTCGCGGGTATGACAGAGGGGGCGTGCATGACAGCGGGGGCTGACATGACAGATTCTTTTGTTACACCCGGCTGCCCCTGCCCTGTCACACCCGGCTGCCCCTGCCCTGTCACACCCGGCTTGACCGGGTGTCCATCTGCTGCATGGCTACCCGCGTTCGCGGGTATGACAGAGGGGGCGGGTATGACAGAGGGGGCGGGTATGACAGAGGGGGCGGGCATGACAGCGGGGGCGGGCATGACAGCGGAGGCTGACATGACAGAAGAGGCCACGCGGAGTTGGGCCAGGGCTTGGAAGGCGCCTCGGGCTTTGGCGCCCAGCTCGCCTTTCAATGCGCCCAAGTTGCGGCCCATGCCCAGGTGGCGGCCGTGTTCGTCCACCACCCAGAGGTTCATGAACAGGTGCGGGCTGAGCATGTCGTGCTTGAAGTCGGCACGTTTCACGTCCAGACTGGTTTCGTCGCGCACTTTCTTCAGCAACACATCGGTCAGCGATCCGGCCCCAAAGACTTCGGGCACTGACAGTTCGGCAGCCAAGCGGGCAGCCGATTCGGGTAAAGGCACAAAACGTGAGCGGGGACGCTGCGGCAGGCTTTTCAGCAGGGCCTGAATTTTGTCTTTAAGCAAGCCGGGAACCAACCATTCGCAACGATCTTCGCTGACTTGGTTCAACACAAACAGGGGCACGGTCACGGTCACGCCGTCGCGTGCATCGCCCGGTTGGTGCAAATAAGTGGCTTGACAGTCAGTGCCGCCCAAACGGATTTGTTTGGGAAAAGCCAGCGTAGTGATGCCTGCGGCTTCGTGCCGCATGAGTTCTTCACGCGAGAGCAGCAGCAGGCGGGGTTGTTTGATGCTTTCGTTGCGGTACCAGTTTTCGAGCAAGCGGCCACTGCAAACATCGGGTGGTATTTGCTGGTCATAAAAGGCGTAGATCAGCTCGTCGTCTACCAGCACGTCTTGGCGACGGGACTTGTGCTCCAGCTCCTCGACCTTGGCAATCATCTTGTGGTTGGCCGCCAAGAACGGCAACTTGGTTTCCCACTGGTCACCCACCAAGGCTTCGCGGATGAAAATCTCGCGTGCCCCGTGCAGGTCCACCCGGCTGTAGGGGGTGCGGCGGCCGCTGTAGACCACCAGCCCATAAAGGGTGGCCCGCTCCAGTGCCACCACTTCTGCCGATTTCTTTTCCCAATGCGGGTCGAGCAGTTGTTTTTTTAGCAAGTGCGCGCCCACTTGTTCCAACCATTGCGGTTCGATGGCGGCGATGCCCCGGCCAAACAAGCGGGTGGTTTCGACCAGTTCGGCCACCACGATCCAGCGGCCCGGCTTTTTAGACAGGTGTGCGCCGGGGTGTTTGTGAAACTTGATGCCGCGTGCGCCCAAGTAGGCATCTTCGTCTTCGAGCTTGTAACCCACGTTGCCCAGCAACCCGGCCAACATGGACAGGTGCAGTTGCTCGTAACTGGCCGGTTGGGTGTTGATACGCCAGCCGTGTTCGGCCACCACAGTGAGCAGCTGGGTGTGGGTGTCGCGCCATTCACGCACCCGCCGGATGTTGATGAAGTTTTGCCGCAACAGTTGTTCGTATTGGCGGTTGCTGAGCTTGTGCTGTGGGGCTTGGGTTGTGGTTTGGCGAGTATGGATACCCGCGTTCGCGGGCATGACAGAGGCGGCGGTTTTGACAGATTCTTTTGCCACACCCGGCTGCCCTCGACCTGTCACACCCGGCTGCCCTCGATCTGTCACACCCGGCTGCCCTCGATCTGTCACACCCGGCTGCCCTCGACCTGTCACACCCGGCTGCCCTCGACCTGTCACACCCGGCTGCCCTCGATCTGTCACACCCGGCTGCCCTCGATCTGTCACACCCGGCTGCCCTCGATCTGTCACACCCGGCTGCCCTCGACCTGTCACACCCGGCTTGACCGGGTGTCCATTTGCTGCAGGGATAACCGCGTTCGCGGGCATGACAGAGGGGGCGGTTTTGACAGATTCTTTTGTCACACCCGGCTGCCCTCGACCTGTCACACCCGGCTTGACCGGGTGTCCATGGGCGGGGCCGCCTCTTGAGTCGTGAATCCATTTCCAGAGCTTGAGGTAGCCGGTAAATTCACTTTTGTCGTCGTCAAATTTGGCGTGTTGCTGGTCGGCTTGGGCTTGGGCGTCCATGGGACGGTCGCGCACATCCTGTACCGACATGGCACTGGCAATGATCAGCACTTCGTCCAACGACTCGCGGTGCCGGGCCTCCAGAATCATGCGGCCCACGCGGGGGTCAAGCGGCAAGCGTGCCAGTTCTTTGCCAATGGGCGAGAGTTCGTTGTCATCGTCCACCGCGCCCAGTTCGGCCAGCAGTTGATAACCGTCGGTGATGGCTCGGCGGGAAGGGGCTTCGATGAACGGAAAGTCTTCGACCACGCCCAGGTGCAGCGACTTCATGCGCAAGATCACCCCGGCCAGCGAGGAGCGCAAAATTTCCGGATCGGTGAAGCGGGGGCGTCCAGTAAAGTCTTTTTCGTCGTAAAGGCGAATACAAATACCGTTGGCCACACGCCCGCACCGCCCTGCCCTTTGGTTGGCGGCGGCTTGGCTGATGGGTTCGACCAACAGCTGTTCCACCTTGCTGCGCAGGCTGTAGCGCTTGACGCGGGCCGTGCCTGCGTCAATCACATACCGAATGCCGGGCACGGTGAGCGAGGTTTCGGCCACGTTGGTGGCCAACACAATGCGGCGACCATTGGAGGCCTCAAAAATCTGATCTTGCTCAGCCTGCGAGAGTCGTGCAAACAGCGGCAACACTTCGGCGTTGCGCGTCAGGGCTTGGTGCGCAAGGTGTTTGCGCAAGTGGTCGGCCGCTTCGCGAATCTCGCGTTCGCCGGGCAAAAAGATCAGGATGTCGCCCGCTGCCCCCCCCAGCCAAAGTTCGTCCACACCGTCAGCAATGGCTTCATTTAGGCCGTAGTCACGCGATTCTTCAAACGGCCGCCAGCGTTGTTCCACCGGAAAGGTACGGCCCGACACCATGATGATGGGTGCGTTGCCTTTGCTGGAGGCAAAGTGCTTGGCAAAACGGTCGGCGTCGATCGTGGCCGAGGTGACCACCACTTTCAGGTCTGGGCGGCGCGGCAGGATTTGACGCAGATAGCCCAACAAAAAGTCGATGTTCAGGCTGCGCTCATGCGCCTCGTCAATGATGATGGTGTCGTAGGCTTGCAGCAGTGGGTCGGTCTGGGTTTCGGCCAACAAGATGCCGTCGGTCATGAGCTTGACCGAGGCGTTTTTGCTCAAGCGGTCTTGAAACCGCACCTTGAAACCCACCACTTCGCCCAGCGGGGTCTTGAGTTCTTCGGCAATGCGCTTGGCCACCGAGCTGGCGGCAATTCGGCGCGGCTGGGTGTGGCCAATCATCCGGGCACGCTCACCGGGTTTGGCATTGAGCTTGCCGCGCCCCAGGCTGAGGGCAATTTTGGGCAACTGCGTGGTTTTACCCGAGCCGGTTTCGCCGCACACAATGATGACCTGATGCTGCTGCATGGCGGCCATGATTTCGTCTCGGCGGGCAGAGACCGGCAGGCCTTCGGGAAACTCGATTTGGAGGGGGGTATCGGACAAGGCGAAAACTTCTGTGAAAATCAGTGCAAGAACAGCCGGGATTATCCCAGTCCCGAGCACCCCCCACTTTTGCTTTCCAAACATTGCCCATGTCCACTGTTTTCAACTTTACCTTTGTGCCCTGGTTCCGGTCGGTGGCGCCATACATTCACATGCACCGGGGCAAGACCTTTGTGGTGGGCATCGCGGGCGAAGCGATTGCGGCGGGCAAGCTGCAAAACTTGGCGCAAGACTTGGCGCTGATCCAAAGCATGGGCGTCAAAATTGTGCTGGTGCACGGTTTCAGGCCCCAAGTGAATGAGCAACTGGCCGCCAAAGGGCACGCCCCCCAATATTCCCACGGCATGCGCATTACTGACAGCGTGGCGCTGGACTGCGCACAAGAAGCTGCAGGGCAACTGAGATACGAGATCGAGGCAGCATTTAGCCAGGGCTTGCCCAACACCCCCATGGCGGGTTCCACCGTGCGGGTGATTTCAGGCAATTTCATCACCGCACGCCCGGTGGGCATTGTGGATGGGGTGGATTTTCAGCACTCAGGGCTGGTGCGCAAGGTCGATGTGGACGGCATCATGCGCACCCTGGACATGGGGGCCATGGTTTTGCTTTCACCGTTTGGCTTTTCGCCCACGGGAGAAGCCTTCAACCTGACCATGGAAGAGGTGGCCACCAGTGTGGCAGCCGAGTTACAGGCCGACAAACTGATCTTTTTGACCGAGATCCCGGGCATCCGGATTCAACCGCACGAGCCCGAGAGCGAGGACAACCCCATTGACACCGAGTTGCCGCTGGCTGCTGCCAAACAGTTGCTGGCCTCGCTGCCCAACCCTACCCTGCCGACCGATGTGGCGTTTTATTTGCAACATTGCGTCAAGGCCTGCGAAGAAGGGGTGGAACGCTCGCATATTTTGTCGTTTGCAATCGATGGCGCTTTGTTACTGGAAATTTATGTGCACGACGGCATCGGGACCATGGTGGTCGATGAAAAACTGGAAGAACTGCGCGAAGCCACGGCCGACGACGTGGGCGGAATTTTGCAGCTGATTGAGCCCTTTGAGAAAGATGGGACCTTGGTCAAGCGTGACCGCACCGAGATTGAGCGTGACATTGACCACTACACCATCATTGACCACGACGGTGTGATTTTTGCCTGCGCGGCGCTGTACCCCTACCCCGAAGCCAAAACCGCCGAGATGGCGGCGCTCACGGTATCTCCCCAGTCGCAAGGCCAGGGCGATGGCGAAAAAGTGCTGAAACGCGTGGAACAACGCGCACGCGCCATGGGCCTGAAAAGCATTTTTGTACTGACCACCCGCACCATGCACTGGTTCATCAAGCGGGGATTTGTGCAAATGGACCCGGACTGGCTCCCTGAAGCACGCAAACGCAAATACAACTGGGACCGCAAGAGCCTGGTGCTGATGAAAAAGCTATAAGCCCAAATAATATGGATACCCGCGTTCGCGGGTATGACAGCAGCTTTGTGGTTGCCCCCGTTCGCGGGTATGACAGCAGCTTTGTGCTTACCCGCGTTCGCGGGTATGACAGCAGCTTTGTGCTTACCCGCGTTCGCGGGTATGACAGCAGCTTTTTGGTTGCTCGCGTTGGCGGACAAGGCAGTTTGGTGTTTTCTTGTCACCCCCGACCCGATCGGGGGTCCATGCGGGATTTGAAGGGGACGAAACGCTCAGCGACTGCGCAGTGCCTTGGATACCACCCACAAACCCATCAACGCAAAAACCACAAAACCAACAAACGACCAATTGGCAATGGAGCCGCCCAGGAACGTCCAGTCCACCTTGGTGCAATCTCCGCTGCCTTTGAAGATCATGGGAATGGCGCGGTTGAGGGGAAAGTTTTCGACCATGCCGTAAAAGTCTCGGCCACAGGTGACGATTTCAGGGGGATACCATTGCAGCCAGCTTTGTCGGGCTGCCGTGAAACCGCCAAACCCGGCACTCAGCGCCAGCAAGAACGCCGAGGCCGCAAGTCCCCTGCCCTGCAAACGCCAGCCGATGGCTCCGAACAAAACCACGGCGATCAAGGCATAACGCTGCACGATGCACATGGGACAAGGGTCTAGGCCCACCACATGCTGCAAATACAGACCAAAAACAAGCATGCCAATCCCGGTCAAAGCGACCAGGGCCATCCAGTGGTTTGGGGTAAGGGTAGAGGTTTTCATGAGATGGCGCATTGTGCCCAAATGCACAGCCTGAATCGGTGGGGCTGGCCACAAAGCCCCAGCCAAATTAGGCGTCAGCGAATGCGCGCTCGATGACAAAGGCCCCGGGGGTGCTGGTATTGCCTTCTTTCAGGCCGCGCTCTTCACAAATCCGCTTGAGATCGCGCAGCATTTCAGGGCTACCGCAAATCATCACGCGGTCTTGCTCGGGGTTGAGCCCGGACAAACCCAAATCGGCAAAAAGTTTGCCGTTTTCGATCAGATCGGTCACACGGCCCTGATTTTTGTAGGGCTCGCGGGTCACGGTGGGGTAGTAAAGCAGTTGCTTGCTGACCATCTCACCCAGAAACTCGTGGGCGGGCAATTCTTCAGAGATGTACTCGTGATAAGACAGCTCGTTGACCTGGCGCACGCCGTGCACCAGGATCACTTTTTCAAAGCGTTCGTAGGTTTCAGGATCACGAATGATGCTCATGAAGGGGGCTAAACCGGTTCCGGTTGAGAGCAAATACAGATTTTTGCCGGGCAACAAATAATCAATCAACAAAGTGCCCGTGGGTTTGCGCCCCACCACGATGGTGTCACCCACCTGAATATGCTGCAATTTGGAGGTCAATGGGCCGTCGGGCACCTT
>Ga0315903_10000601_pt1 | contig 54226 bp, 45 predicted proteins | sample LakEriMetagenome_7_FD_203524 | JGI IMG/M metagenome (GOLD analysis project Ga0315903, IMG submission 203524) | Freshwater fungal communities from buoy surface, Lake Erie, Ohio, United States - Buoy 2 MA119 | ecosystem: Environmental > Aquatic > Freshwater > Lake | place: USA: Lake Erie, Ohio... | reverse complement strand
CAATTGTAATTACAGAATCACCTGCTATAAATACACCTCTAGGAGTTTTTACAATGTCAATTGTTCTAAATACAGAATCACTACCAAAAGGAAATTGGTTTAGATTATTTAGAGTAATGATTTGCTTGCTTTGTTTTGGAGATACACCTTCTGAGATTTCAGTAATTGGTGCTAAAGTACCTTCACCTTTTAGAATAGCTTTTTTATAATCAAAGATATCTTTAAAGTCAGCCTGTTGATTTTTCTCTACTTCTTCTACAGGAGTATTTGTTGCTTTTGCAATATCTGCTGGGCTTGCAATTTGATTATAGTATCCATATATATTTACATCTCTGTACTTTCCATCTTCAAGAATTACATTTCTTAAAAACTGATATACTATTCTTCCTTGCTCGGGAGTATCTACAATATCCCCAGCTTCATTAAAGTAAACAGCATTCCCATCTTCATCTGAGATAGTCATTAGAACAATCTCATTTGCCTGGATTACTTTTTTATCTTTCTTATTTGAGTTTACAAAAAATGCAGAGACTTGTTTTATTCTTCTAGAATATTTGTCAAGCATTTCCTCCGGAGCTGTAGCAAGAACAACTGGTTTAAGCTTAAGCTTTTTACCTTGATATTCTACAGTATCCATTGCATTGTCTAGATTTGAATTAGCTTCTCTAATCTTACCTAGTGCAGTATAAATAAATTGTTTTGTATCATCAGCAGCCTCTTGATACCCTTCTTCTTTTGCCTTAGGGTCAAGTGCTTCAAACTCTTGATAGCTTGTGCTAAAAATAGAGAAGGGCTTTAATGATAAAGGTCTCTGTGGCTTTGTAGCATCATCTGTTTGCTGAGGATCAAAAGCTTCATTTGATTTTTGCTCTGTACTATCTTTTTTAGAATCAGCAGATCTTGCTGGAGCAAATCTTTTTAACACAGCTTCAATACCTGTGTCTTCATTACCAAATTCTTTAACTAACTTTCTAACTGAGTTTAAGTCAAGATCTAAATCAAGTAAATCTCCACGGTTAGCTGCAACAGTAACCATTTTAGGAATCTGTTGAACAAATTTTGCAGCAGTGTCAGGATTTGATTTTTTACTAATCTTGTCAAACAAACTTGACATATATGTATTTATATCAAAAGGAGCTTCATTTTGTAATGAGCTCCTCATATTTCCATAAACATTGCTGTAAAGGTTCTTAATTTGATCAGGGCTTAAAGCACATTTAATTTTCATAGTATTAACAATCTAAGTCATCAAGTAAGTCAGTATCTAATTTGTCTAATGATTTTGAATCTGCTTGTTTCTCAACATCAGATAAAGCACCATCAGTATCTTCAAGGAATGTGTCAACAGCATCAATTGTGTCTACAACATTTGCTTTAGATTCTTTGTCTGGTTTAGTTGTTGGTTTGTCTTTAGCTTCCATTACAGCCTCTTTTTCAGTAAATAAATTATTTAGTTCATCTCTTGTGAACGTCATACTTGTCTTTTTACCAAGAGGTTTTACAGTTACTGTGTTCTCCTTTTTATTTGTAGAACTAATTACAACTGTATTATCTTGATCAGCAAAGACTTCAGTCTGATTTTTATCAGTAAATATAAGGCTTTTAGCAACAAGTTGGGTACCTTTAACTATATTATTAGGAGAAATTTTAGGTTCAAGTTCTTCAGATAATGTAATGTCTTTATTATCCAACATCTCAGTAATCTTATCAATATCTTCAGGTAAAATCTTACCCTGTGCAATATCTAAGTTAACTTGTATTTTAAGTTTAAGAAGCTGCGGTTCAGTTGTTACTGATTTTAATTTTTCTTCAATATCAGCCGCTGTTATTCTTTCATTTTCTGGGACGTATGCCATTTCTGGAGTAACTTCATCTCCTTCAGATTCAACTGCAGGTGATTGCTGATCATTACTGCTCTCAGCATTAACCGGCATTTGTACAGTAGACTGTGTCTCAGGAGCTTGTTTTACTGCAGGAACAATAGCCTCAGCAGCATCTTTTGCTAATCCTTTGTCTAGTGTAATTAAGAACTCAGTATCAAGTAGATTTTCTCTGCTTGGTTTTGCAGCAGATGTAATTTTACCTGACTTATCTGTAATAATCTCAATAGGCATTAGAGCAATCTTAGGAGAAACACCTGTCATTCTCTGAAGCAAGTTTGCATTTAATGTTTGAGGAAGAAGTTGATCATTCTCTTTTTTATTAAATGCATTCCACTGTTCTTTAGTTCTTAAGTCTACTTTAACAATAGTTAAGTTCTTTTTAGTATCAGCAACTAAGAGATCAATTTGACCAGCAAGTCTTAAATCAGTATCATAGACCTTTAGATTTCTACTAGTGATATAGATCTCACCATTCTCTTCTCTCTTTTTAAGAGTTGTAAAGATGCCATTCTCACCAAATAAACTATCAAAAGCTTCTTGACTTATCTTAGTTGAATCAAATACTGGAGTAATATCTTTTGTAAAGAGATTATCTAATTGCTCATTAATAAAGCTAAGACTTTCATTTGCCGTAGACTGTGGTGCAGTTGCAGTAGATTCCCCTAAAGTAGCTAGTTCTGCATCATACTTAGCATTAATTTCTTCTTCTCTTGAAATTTGTGTATTATTTTCTACTAAATATGTTACAAAATCTGAAACTCCTTGTCTTCTACTTATAACTCTATTACCATTAGATATATAATCTTTAACTTGTTTAATTATTTTTTCATCTGGTACACCCTTCTCTTTTAACTTTCTAATTAATAAATTAATAGTATCAATTTCTTCTTGTAATCTTTTTTCAAGTTCTTCTCTAGTTTCATTAGGAAAAAATTCTTGAGCTTCGTAAGCTGCAAGAAATATTCTTGCTCTATCTGGAACATCTTTTTCTATTTGCCTTTTTCTTTCTATATCAGCTTTTTGAGCCTCAACGTCTGTAGCACCTTTTTGTGTACTATCAACATTAACTTTTGTAACAGGTCTATGTACTACACCATCTACAACAACACCTAATTCTGTAGTAAGTATGTCTTCTTGCTTAGCTTCTATATCCTCAACCTTTTTAACTGCTTCCTGTAACTCAGGGCTAAGTTCATTTTTAGATCTTGTTTTAATTAGCTTTTCAATATCTGTACTTACCACTTTAGCATTAGCTAATTCAGTCTTTTCATCAGCTGTAATAGTGTTATCTCTTTGCTTTGTAGTAAGACCCTTGATAGTTTCTTTTAACCTTCTCTGATAAGATCTAAGCTCAACAGCTGTTAAGTCTTTTGTATTTACTTCTTTACCTAAGAACTTAAATGTAAACTCTTCTTTTTCTCCAGTTGGCGCAGTAGCTTTAACAGCTTTTTGTTTTTTATTGTAGTTGTCTATTGCTGCTTTAGCTGATAAACTACTTTGAATAAATTTAACAAATAAGTTTTGCTCTTGCTGATACTTCATGTTAGTTCTTACCTCTTCAGAAAGTTTGCTTAACTCTTCTTTTTCAAAAAGATTATACAGTTCTTTCTTTAGATCATTTGGCATTTCATCCAAGTCAGTATCAGGAGTGTAAATAACCTCTTTAGTAGCATCTTCTTTTAAACTCTTTTTAGCATTAGCATATCTTTCTTTTACACCATTCTTAAGTTCTTCATATTCTTTTTCAAGATTATCAACAATAACTTGATCTGGTTTCTCAGCAAATTTATATACCTCAGCTTTAGTAAACTTGTATGCTAATTTTGGATCAACAGGAGTAGTAATGTTACCGTCTACTACATTAAATAGATTACCTGCTTCATCTTTATAAAAAGTAAGAGTCTCCTCTACATCTTGATCAAGATATACAGCATCTACATATTGTCCTGGAGAAGTTTGTCCAGCAATTCTTCTAATACCCATGGTTTTACCACGAGTAGGCAGAACTTCCTGCACAGTTTCTTTAACAGTAGTTTTTGGAAGTGAATTTATCTTAGCAGCTTTTTCATTATCAAGTCTTTGTAACTCATTTCTTAAAGCTGTATCCATTGTCTCCTCTACTATTTCAGTAGATTTTTCTTCACTTGCTTTAGCTAATTCATCAAATAAAGCATAGTATCCATCATAGGTAGGACTACCTTCTGGTATAACAATGCCACGGGCTTGATCATAGAATTCTTTAGGTGGAATTCTAAAGTCCATCCACTTTTTAAAATCATCTACACTAACAAAAATACCTTTATTTGCAAGAGCATTTAGGAGAGCATTGTTCTCCATTTTTTCTAGCTCAGATTTAACCACCTTTTCATAGTATGCAGATCTCTTAGCATAAAGATCTGTCATCCATTGTTTGTTCCTTTCAACAAGATTAATGTATCCCTGAGGATCATTTAGTAAGTTAATACCTTCTGCAAGACTTCTTGATTCATTATCTAGTTTATAGTAATCTAACAGTCTTTCAAATGCAGTATCAATGTTTTCTGTAAATAAGTAATCATCTTCTAAATCAGCAATACCTCTTAAATAACCTTTGTATGCAGTCTCTAATTCACTGATTAGTTTTAATTCTTTTCCTTCTGTTACTTCGTCAACACCTAATGCTTCTAATATATATGCTGATGCTTCTTCATTAGTAATTTCTACACCGCCTCTTTCTTTAGAAAGTTTTTCTTTTACACCTTCAAGATATCTACCTCTATGGTAGTATCTATCAAATGCATCAAACTTTTCTTTATAATTTTCTAAAGATGCAAGTGCTTTTTTCTTTTGTGCTAGAAGTTCTTTAGATGCAGGATCTTTTAATTCAGACAATGCATCAATTTCATTTTGTAAAAGACCTATTTCATTTGCAAGTTGTTTAGGCATGAATAAAACATCAGATTGCCTTTTGGTCATTTTACTAATAGGACGCTCATTATACTGCAGTTCTATGATATCTTTCATTCTCTGCATTGTATTTTCAAATGACTCATTAAAGAATACTGCAGATTTAGTTGCATATTCCCATGCTTGATTCATTATATAAGCTTCAGTATAATCTTCACTTACACCTTTTTCAAAAAGATTTAAGTCAACAGGATTTGGATACTTTTCTTTATAATAGTTGTAACGGCTTTCTAATTTTTTAGCACGGTCAACTATGTCAACAATTTTTTGTTTTGTATCAGGAATCTGTTCTGCTGTAATACTATTATCCATAGCATCAATAAACTCAGCATCATTTAATCTATTCATAGATAATAAACCATCTAGATACTGACCTAATACACCATTTTCAGATAGAGTAACAAAATGAGATATGAAAGCTTCATTTTCAGCATCTTCAACTTCTTTTTTACTACCGGTTCTTTTTGCTGCAGATAATTTTGACTGTACACCAGCATTAAGAATTCTTGAATTAATAAATCCAGAAACACCTTGAGCATTCAAGTTATTAACTAAATCTCTAGTAATCTCTAATTTTCTGTCTTTATACTTTTTAAATTGTTCTGGATTAGTTAATCTATTAGCTTGTACAAATGTATAGTTGATAGCTTTATCTAATCCACCACCTAAGAATCCCATAGCAAACCCTGATGCAAATACATCTAACCCTTCTGAAGTTGTAAATGGATTATATTTTTTAGCAGATTTTCCAAACTCAGACATAGGGATATCTAAGAATCCCATTTGAGCATTCTTATAAAGTTGTTTGCTTACAAGATCACTATCATAACTTTCAACATAATATCTTTCAGCAGCATCTGCTACAACCTCTTGATACGTTTCTTGTAAACCTTCGGCAATATTTGCTTTAAAGTAACCAACAGTAGTACCTACAGATTTATAAAGAGGGTCTGTTCTCCAACCTTTCCACCAGTTTTTAAGTCCTGACTTCATGAATTCAAACTGACGTGTAGATTGGTTATATGCAACTTTACCAAGCTTACCAAATCTACCAGCATCTACTTCACCAAGTTCCTTAATTGTTTGATTTACATAGTTGCTTATTTTACCTTTACTAAGTAAGTTAGAGAAAGTAACTTTATTTGTTGCATAGATTAGTGGAAAGTTGTACATTGATGTTTGAACACCAGCTTTTTTAGCTTGATTCATCATATTACGCATCTCAGCATCATCTGCAACTGTTCCGTTTTCTGCATAGTACTGATTGTATAATTCACTAAATACTTTATTCTGAACCATCCCTGCTTCAAGAGAAGATTCAGATCTTGCCATATTTATAGTTCTAAGGTCTCTATAAAAAGCACCAGCAGTTTTAGATAATGAAGCTAAACCTGCTAAGTTATCTTGTGCTCTATAAATATCATATAGTTCTGATGTTGTTTGAGATAATGGATTTAAAGCTTTAGTAAATGCATTTGAAAAGAATGCTTCTCCCCTAAGCATTTGGTTAGATGTCTGAACTGCCTCATAAGTTTTTCTAGCATTATTGATATCATTTAATTCATCAAGAACACTTGTAAATTGTCTTGAGCCATCCATTGCAGCATCAAATCCTTTAGCTACTCTTAATGCTCCTGTATCAATACCTCTTAAAGTATTTAATCTTCTTGCTGCGTTAGCTGTTACTGCTGCAGTAGAAGCACCTCCTGTAAATGGTGCAATTGTGGCTGCTGCAAGTTCTTCAAGTACTATCTCTCCAATTATACCTGCTGTATAACCAAAGTTCATTACAAGATTACTTGCAAATGCTCCAGCACCACCTCTAGAGCTGTATCCTATTGCAGATGCTTTTTCATAGTTTCTTGCACCTTCTCTATCTATACTAAAGAAATCATCACCATTAATCCATCTTAATAATGAAGTAGGTCCAGAAACTAAACCTTCATATGCTAATGGTAAAAATGAATTAGATATCATTCTAGAAAAATCAGTAGTCCAGCTAGTGTTTTCATTCCAAATAGCTTCATTATCTTTTGTTGGAAAGAATCCTAGTTTATCAATATTTTCTAGACCTTCTGCAGCATATCTATCATAATAAAAACTACCATTAGGACCAGAATCATATTTTTGAACTTGACCATATCCATTTGCATCATAAGCATTTTGTTGACCAAACTCCCGCATATAATTTTGCATAGACTTTTTATGATCATCAAAATTGTATGCTTTTGTTTTTGGAACCTGTGATGGTAAATTTCCAGGAGCTGCACCAGTAATATAGTTTTGAACACCTAAATTACTTACTGTAGGATCATCAGGAGTTAATGGAAAATACTCATTAAACTGTGTAGTACCGTCATATAAATCATTAGTTTGCTTTGCTAATGATTCATTCAATTCCATTTCTTCCATTATTGATTATTTTTTTCATTCATAGCAGCAACTTGAGCCCAGAAATTATTTCTAAAGTTTTGAAGTTGCAAACCTTGACCGGATAAAACATCAGATGCAGTAACTGATACGTAATCATTTATGTTAGGATTCCACATTGGAACAGTTTGTTTATATTCAATGTTGCCATTTTCTAATTCTGTAAATGAAATAGAATAACCATCATAATATGGATTAGTATATGTTACTCCTGATTTATCAAGTGCATATTGTGCTCTTACTCTTGATTGTACAGGATCCATAAATGCATTATTATATAAATCAGTACCAACAAAGTTTGAACTTTTACCAATAATAGTTAATCCATTAGCAATTAACTTGTCATATACTTCAGCACTTAAGTATCCTGATTGGTTAGATTTGCCTTCATTTTTCATTTTATATTTTTCAGCAATCTTTTCAGGAACTTTAACTGTAAATCCAGCATATTCTAAAGATTCATTAGCAACTGGATGAAAGTCAATATTAAAATCTTTGTTTTTATTCTTTTTATCTTTAGAATATTCATAGATATCTTCTAACATGCGTTTTGCAACCATGTTAAATTCTTCACCTTTTGCCTTATTCCAATCATCAGGAGAATAACCCGTAACAGTTGCTCTCATCTCATCTGGTTTGCCTGGCATATTTTTTACAACTTCATTTAATTGTAAATATCTTAGAAAGTTATCTGTACCGTATGCTCCAGGTTTAATTCTAATTCTTGTAGAACTTGTTGAAAATGAACCGGATCCTGTACCAGCATAACCATATAAAGGTGTTTTAATTAAATTCTTTTCTTGAAGATCTAATAATTCTTCATCTGCATCCTTTAAAGATTCTTTAACTGATTTATCATAACCTGTTCTATCTTTATTTCCTTTAACATAAGTTACTGCATCTGTACCGCTTCCATCAATAAAGCTATTTATAAGACTAGTTACAAAGTTTGATCCTACATAACCTATTCCTCCAACAAGTGCACCTGCCGCCCATCCAGGTAATGCTCCTAAACCACCAACTGGTGCACCTACTGCAGCACCTGCAGTAGCACCAGCACCAGCAGCTGTTAAAAAACTTTCTGTATCACCAAACCAATTTCTTGTTTGATTTCCATATTGACCTGGCTTAACAACATTACCAGATTGATCTGTGATCAACTTATCATTGATCATCATTTGAATTATGGTAGTTTCATCTCTCTTATTACCATCACTATCAAAAAGATATTTAGCAACTTTATTTCCATCTTTTTCTAATAATCTTGCAGCTTCTTCAGCACGTTTTACTTTAAGATCTTTTTTAACTCTTTGTGCTTCACCTATGTCTTCAAGATTATTAAAGTTATTTACTACATTAAGGAAATCACCATCACGCTCATATCCTGATAACTTATTCTTTTTAGTCAACCATGCTTTAAATCCAGCTGTAATATCTGCTACAGATTCTGGACTCATTTCATTTATATCAATTGACATAAAGTTTTGTAACTTTCTTCTTCTTTCTGAACGAGTGTCATCTTTTGATGGAAATCCAAATTGAGAATAAGTTTTTACATGACTTCTAATCCATCTTTCAGACATACCCATGTCTTGAGTAATATCAAAGAATTCCTCATTAGACATGTCACCATTTTCATTAGCTTTTAGTATGAAGTTTAACATACTAGTTATTGTCTTCTGATTTCTTGATGCTTCAATTTGCTCTTGCTTTTTTTGAGCAACCTGTTGATCTTCAGTTTTAGTTTTACCTTCCGTACCTTGAATTGGTTCTGGCTCATTTAGTTCTTTCTTAGGAACTAATATGTCTCTACCATCTTGAGTTTTTAATTCATATTCTCCAGAAGCAAGTTTAGCTTTTAAGATAAGTCTATTTGTTTCTAATTTATCTTTATACTCAGCTAAACTTCTTGCTTGAGATGCTCTTTCTTCTTGAAGTTTAAATTGATTTGTTTTAATACTTCTTTCTGAAGTTGTAAGGGCATAAGATTGTGCAGCAGATTTAAGATCATTCTCAAGCATAAAGTTTGGCTCAAGAAAATCAACTTTATATCTTAAGTCATTAAGATTTGTAGAAGGTTTACCACCCTGTGTATTAGCAGTTCTTGAAATACCATCATTTAATGTTTCAAGAGACATTTGATATTTATTAAGAAGTGTTGCATTTTGTTGTTGTGCTTCTTTAATATTTGCTAATTGAGCGGCTACTCTAGGATCTTTATTACCAGCAGCTATTTTTGCTTCAAGATTTTGAATATTTTTAGCATATGTCTCATCTTGGTTTTTAAATAAATTATACTGAGCTTCGGTAATACCTTTGTAGTTATTAAGTTTAGTATTTAAATATTCTGCTTCTGCAGCTTCAATTGATCCTAATCTATCCTTATTAGCATACATGTAGTCTTTTCTTTGTACATATGCTTGAGTTCTATAAACATCCATGATAGATTCATCATTACCAAATGTGGACATGAACATTTTATATAATGGTCCAACAAGTGGTTGGCCATTTTTTTGTTCAATGATAAATCTACCATCTTGAGTAAATGTAAAATCTTTTACAGATATGCCAAGATCTTTTGCATAGTCTAATGCTTTTTTAGTTACGTTTTGATAAGGAGTATATCTTGGAGAACTAATTGAAAAGATTTGATCATATGGTGAATTTCTAAACTCTTCTATTTTGTAATCAATAGCCTTAATACCATCAGTCCATGCTTGTTCTTTTATCTTAGGATCAGTAGCATTAAAATATGATTCACCAGTCATTTTTTGCATTTTAGCATTCTTAGTGAATGCCATATCATACATTAAATTTTTATCCTCATAGAATGGTTTAAATACTTGTAAAGCTTGTGTTGCATTTTGCTCTAGTGACAAATCTAAGCCAGCAACTCTTTTTAAGTTAAAGTCAATTTGTTTTTCAAGTTGATCTTTTCTTTTAATACTATCTGGATGCGTAAGATCAGCATAATAAAGTTGACCATATACTTTATTAATGGCTTTCCAGTTTCTATCATATTGATCTTGTTTTGTTGCAAGAACATTATTCACATAGTTAAAATCAACCTGGTATGGTTGATACTGCGGAATAAAACTTGAAACACCTTGCGGATACTTTGCCATATTGAATTCTTTACATTATAAAAATACTAAAATTTTATAAGTTTATTAAACCTATAAAGTTTAGTAAAACATGAATGGGAACATTGTATCACCCATTACATATACACCACCATCTTTAAATTGACCACCATATCTACCTTGTGGATTTTGTAATTTATATAAAGCAATTAGATCACCAAGCTTAGCATCTTTACCATAGATAGCTTGAAGTTTCTTAATCTCTTCATTTGGATCTTTACTTTTCTCTGGAACAAAATCTTTTGGATTTCTAAAATATGGTAAACCTCTTCTATATGTAGTAGCATATTGTGGTTGCATATAGTTTGAAAGTGCTCTTTGTTGCATTTCAGCTTCAGCATCAGCAATACTTGCTTGTATATTTTGATCTCTTTGATTTCTTGCCATTATTTCCATCATCCTATCTTCCTTATTTCCTTGCATCATAGCATTCCAAAGTTCTGCTCTTTGTGCATTATTAAGGTTTTTAGTTTGAGCATTGAATTGATTAACTGCTAAACCGGCATTTATGTTTCTTGCTTGAGTTCCTGCAATGGCTTGTTCATTAGCTGCAGCCGCTTGTCCAGAAAGTGCCATTGATTTAGCAAAGTCTTCTCCAGCACTACCTGCAGTACCTTGAATTATATTTTGTGTAGCTTCTTGAGATCTACCAATATTTTGAACTTTGCCTAAATAGTCTTCAAATGTACTAGCTGTTTCAGCTCTATAAGGAACAGTTACTCCAGCTCTAGGAACTGTAGTATCCATAGTAGCTTGAGTAAAAATATTTCTAGAAGCTAGATCAGAATACACAGGAGTATCTGCCAGCACTTGACTTGCATATCCATCAGGACATACACATTCTTCATCATTCTCAATTTCAAATTCTGTTACTTCTCCAGTATTAGGATCTGTACATTTACATTTCTTTTTAGGTTGAGCCTCAGGAGATTTTTCTACTGTAGTTTCAGGTGTTGTTTGTGCAACTACTTCAGGTTCTAAATAAACTGCGTCTTGTGTTTCTTTAAATTTTGCTTCAGCTTGAGGAATACAATCTGCTAATAATGCAGTTAATCCTGATACAGTGCCATGGCCCTCATCTGCAAGTTGTTTTATAGTAGCTCCTTGCATTAGTCTATCACATAAACTTCCAGCCCATCCTGCTGATGGTCGAGAGCCTCCGCCTATTGCAGGACCTCCTTGATAAGTTCTTTCTGCACCTGGTATAGTTCTATAATATCCTTGAGCATTTGGTCCTGCACCAACTACAGTTCCTTGTTGATAACCTTCACCTGGAGCTGTAGGAACTTTAGTTGCTGGAATATTATTTACTGTAACACCACCATCAGGAAACATTGGCATTTGAAATCCACCAAGCATCATTCCATATTGTGCCATAGGCATTGGATTAGCTGGCATTTCTTGAGCATTAGCATCATCACCATACATTGTTTCCATAGATGCTACTGGTTCTCCAGAAGGCATTTCAGTTGGCATTCCATTTTCAGATTCTTCTTCAGACATAATTTCCTGTTGACCTTCTCTTACTGGTTCAGGAATAAACTGTTCCATAGAATAACCCATAGCTTCCATAACAGGTTTTGCAGACTCAGGCATTCCTTGTGGGAATCCTTTCATACCCTCTTGAATTAAAGATAGATATCCTAACTTCATGACATAATTTTTAATCATGAGAGTAGCAGTACGTCTTGTTAACTCATCAGTATTTGGATCATAGAGTAGTTTCTTATATGAATTAATATCATATTTCTTAGCAATCTCTGCAGGAGTAAAACCACCTTTCTTTGGTTTAAGATCAAACATTTTTAAAACGTTTGGATCTTTAATTCTCATTGAAGCTGTGTCAGAAAAAATAAATGACCCTTCAGGAAGATTTAATGGTGTACCACCTTCTGAGTGTCTTTTACCACCTATCTTAAATGTATCTGGAATATTATCTCCACTAATACCACCATATGCTACTTCACCAAGTTCTGCTTCAAGATTAGCATCTTCTCTTTCTTCTGGTTCTAGAGTTTGTCTAATATTAGCTTTCTTTTTTGCTAAGGTATCATCATAGTTACCACCACCCCATGCGGATGGAGTAATTGCAAGTGAACCTTGTACCTGTCTTCCAACTTGAGCTTTAACAAGTTTGTTTGGTAATTTATTAATTCTAATCTTCATAGTCTTCTAATAAAGTCAAATCTACACCAGCATCTATAAGTGCTTGGATTTCTTCTTCTGAAAGGTCGTATTCACCACCTTCTTCATAATCTAATTGTCCTCCAAATTTAGAGTAATATTGTTGACCCACACCTTTGCCTGCACCAACAATACCTTCAAATCCAGAAATGATTTCTTTACCTGTATTAATATCATACATACCTTGAGAAACTAATTCATCAGCTTGTTCTCTACCACTTGATGTCATCATATTTTGGGTATTAAACTTATCCATAGTATTAGCATCAAAACGGTTTCTTAAGTTTCTTGCACCCTTACCAATAAAAGGAAATAAACCTTTTGGACTAAATTGTAATTTATTTTTTTGTTGATATTCTACATCAACTTCTTGTTGTGGAGTTGATTGCCATTCTAGATAATCTGGAATAGTGTTTTGATTAGTATTTACACTAAAGAAATCTTTATCTGACATTACCGGATTTTCTCTATTGTCTACAGGATTGTTATATACAAAACCTCCATCAGGATACATTGGAGTGCCGCCATAAGCCATATAGTCTGGAATAAAACCACCTTCTTGCGCCTTACTTTTAGCTTCTTTTTTAAATTGTCTATAGTTTTTTCTTTTATCCTTATTTGATGTGTTTTCGTAGTAATTTGAAGTTGAATTTCTTAATTCACCTAGTTGTGCGTAACGTGGATTTAATTCTTTATCAAAAAAGGCGTGGGCTGCTTCCATTTCAGAAATAGTATTTCTAGGCATTTTTTTCCAAACATCACCTTGTTTAAAAGCTTCTTCTTGTATTTGTTTTTTCTTTATATAATCTGGACCATACATTTTTACATCATATGGATCTACGCCACCAAATGCAGCATTAAGTGCAGCTCTTTTAGATTTATATTGAGGTTCTGTAGCTTCCTTTTCTTTTTTTACTTTATCAGGTTTAGAACTAGAAACTTGAGTAGAAGAAGGAACAGATTCTTTAGAAGGTTTAACTTTTTCTTCTTTAGATTTAGTAGGTTCTTCAACTTTTTTAGGTTGTTCTGCTTTAGGTTCTTCTTTTTTGGTTCTAGTTTTATCTACTTCATATCTACCTGTATCATAATTATAGTTTGCAGGTGTACCATCAGGGAAAGTATGTTTATGATCTGAATCATATTTTATACCTTGTTTTTGCCAAGCTAATTTTGCACGGTCTTCTTGTGACATTTTATCTTCATCCCAAGGTTCATTCCAATCTATATTTGATTGAGTAGAAATTGCAGTAGCAGGTCTATTTGCTTTAACTTTTGCCATATACTCTGCATCTGACATAGGAGTTATCATTCCTTCTTGTGGTGCACCTTCATAGAATGCATTAGGATCTCGTCTTAAAGCTCTTCTTACATTTCTTCTTTGGTCTCTTTCACCAGCTCTAATAGAAACTCTAGATTCATCTTCAAGACCACCTACATTGGATCTTGTATACTGATCTAGTACATCTCTACGCATATCTCTTCTACCCATTTCTTGAGGAAGATTATTTGGTTGTTGAACTTGTTGTTGCCAATCCATTCCTAACATAGGACCTTCTTGACCAGGTACCATGAATTTAACATGCAAAGCATCTTTACCAAATCTTCTAGGATCAGTATAAATTTCTGAGATTCTAGCATCTGGTCCTAATGCTGCTGTAAAAGGGATATTTGTTCCTGCAATCATTGGCATACCTTTTTGAACCATCTGTCTCTGTATGCTAATTGGGCTGATTGATCTACCAAGTGTTTGAATAGGGTAGCCCATTCTACTTGACATCATTTCTGCTGCTAACTGAGGATTAAAGTTTGGATTATATCTTGGAACTATAGTTTGTTGACTAACTTTTTCATTTGGATAATTTTCAGCAATCCACTCATCATATGATTGTTGTGGTGCTCTACTCATTCCTTGTGCAGGAGCAGATTCATTATACCAGTCAATATACTTTTGATACTCAGCACTTCTCTTTGTTCCACCATTACTAAATCTTCTTGTATATGGATCAGAAGGATCAACAAGATTAGTACCATCAAGTTCGGCAACAGATGGGTCATATCCACCATATACAAACTTTTGTAGATTACCAAATTGATCTGGCATAGGATTATTTACAGCACCGCCTTCTTCATACCAAAAAGTTCCTTGTTTATCCCATGGAACATATATATTATAGTTTGAACCATGAGGAGAACTTGATGCTGATACTGCAACAAAACTTTTTTTCTTATCTATAGTACCATCTGGTTTATATACTACTTGGTATCTTGCCGGACGTTTTGTACCAAACATTCCAGTAGTGTAAGTACCTTCATAAGAAATAGCACGTCCACCATCTTTTGTTTGCCACTCTTTATAATTTTTACCAGGCTTCTTTCCTGGTTTTTCTAAATCAGTTAATAGAGCTTTTCTATCTACTTTTTCTGGCGTATATGCTGGAACTATTGTACTTGATTCATCTTCAACTAAAGGAACTTGTACACGGTTTGTATTTTGATTTTGTACAACAGGAGTTTGCTGAGGAGTAGAAGCTTGAACAGTTCCTTCAGATCCTGCTGTTTGTACTTTCTCTTCTACCTTTTCTTCTACTTTAGTTGCTTCACTACTTGGGGTATTTTTATCTACTTCTTTTAAAGCTTCTTTATTTACTGTCTCATAGATAATTTCTCCAGGTGTTGTGCCATATGCAGATTGACCATAGAAAGAAGCTGGATAACCAGAAGCGGATGCAAATAAACCTCTTCTTCCTCTACCTGGCATCATCATTCCTGCCATATAATTTACAGGCAAACCACCTTCAAAAGAAGCTTTATAACTTTTTAAACCACCAAAAATATTTCTTTCACCTTCAATAGTAAATGGAGGCATACCTTGAGATAGTTGACCCATATCTGGCATAATTTGTCCAGGCATAGAATAAACATTAAATCCTCCAGGATACATTCCTGGAAGATTGTTTAATACTTTTTGAACATCTCTACCTACTCTTCTTTGTTCTCTAGCTGCTCTTCTTTGTTCTCTACCATCTCTTGCCGTAGTAAGTTCTGGTTGATTAAAAATATCTTTATTTGCTGCTGCCATTAAGTTTAAATGATGAGCATATGCCTCTTCATCACCTAAGTTATTTGGGTCATAAAAACCACCATCTTGAAAGTATGACATCTGTTGTTTCATCTTATCAAACTGATTCTTAGCTACTGCTTTTACTACAGCACTCTTTACACCAGACTCAAAACCTTTTACTAATGATGCTCTACCGTCTTTTGTGTCATTGTTACCAATAACTGATTGGTCAGTTTGCTCCATTCCTTCTTGAGCCTTTTTAATAAAGTCTCTTATAAATTTTTTCTTTTGCATGCCACCAAATTTCATTTCTGATAATCCTGTATCATCACCATAATAATCATCATATGTTGATACATTTTCTTCTAGGTTCTCATCCTCTAAATCTTCTTGGTAATCATCTGATTCTTCTCCCATATTTAATCCAGAAGTAGGGGTACCTTTTGCAATATTAGTTTGTTGAGATTTATAATCTGATGGAGCTAGTGTTGAGTAAACTTCATTCACAAGATTATACACATAGTCATTATCTAAATTGTATGTAGATCTAATTTGATCTGCTAAATTATCAATATTAGATGCATCAACAAATCCTGCATCATCTCCTAATGAAGTAAGTTCAGAATAAATCATATCCACTAAGTTATCTTCAGTAACTTGTGGTTGTTGCTGTTGCATACTCATAAGATATCTTTGGATATCATCTTGAGTAATTCCCCCTTGTGCATATTGAGGATTAAATATTTTTACTTTTTTCTTCATTAGACGAGGTATATATTAAATATACTAAATTTTAATTTATTTAATAAACCTATTAAGTTTAGATCTATTAACAAAACCGCCATAAGTATATTCTCTTGTATTTAAAATTCTAATTGCTTCTTCTTCCGAAATAGGATTGCCTTCTAAATCATAATATACTTTAGGCTTAGCTCTTGAAGGTAATGGTTTACCTAGAATTCTTGCCATAATATCTTCTTGAGTAGTAAAGTTTGCTGGAATTTCAGTTGGATACTCTACAGGTTTAAGACCTGATTTAAAGTTATATCCAATCAATTCATCTTTACTCATGTAATCTGTTGGATATCTACGCATAAGTTCTTCTCTACCTAGTAGATAAGGTATTTGTTCTTCTGGAATACCTTCAGGATTCCTAACATTTTTTATACTGTATATATCACCTTTAAAAGTTCTATTAACAGAAACAGGTCCTGAATAAGTTGTTTGACCAAATTGTTTAAGACCTACAGAATTAGTAATTGGCTGAGGATAAATGGTTCTACTAGCTTTTCCTAATTCTAAACTACTATTAGGAGAACCAGGCAATTCTTTTGGAACTCCTTTAAATCCTTTTAATTCAGAAAGACCACCGTATAATTCTAATCCAGTCATGATAGATTCAGCAGTTGCCTCTTTCCAATCTTTTTTGCCAGCAGCAACATCTTGCCAATCTTGTATTCTTTGAGGTACTTGTGTAGCCCCATGAATACCTGCAGCCGTATTAGCTACAGTCCCAAGACTTACTCCAGTTCCTGGAATCTGTGTAGCAGCAACTGAACCTAATGCTTCTAATGCCATTGGTGCAACCATAGGAGCGGCAAATACCCAGTTAGCTGATTGAGCCGCTTGTGGTCTAAGAGTTCCATTTGGTAAATATAAATGTGGATTTCTTCTAGCCATTTCTCTTCTGGCCCATTCCATATTTCTTTCTTGTTGTTGTTCTGGTGTTAAAGGTCTTACAACAACATCAGGTTCTTCTTGAATATATTGTCCCCATTCATCTACTGGAAATTGCTTAGCTTCTTCTGTATCTTTTATGAATCTATATTTTTTACGTTTAGATTCTCCACCATCTTGATACTCTTCATCCTCTCTTTGGATATAAGCACTATTTCTAGTTTCAATTCCTGGTATAGGAATGTATCTTCTTTTACCAGGTTTAATTAAATCTCCACCATGCCCAGGTTGTCTAAATCTTGGAAGTCTATAAGGAATTCTATTTGCATCCCAATCAATATATCTTTTTGTTTGACCTATCCATTCTGCATCTGGATCAGGTGTTGCATACATAGGAACTTCATCAATATCATATATAGGCATTACATCTGTACCTGGTCCTGGAGGTGGTCCTGGTGGTTCAGGCTTTCTTTCTTCTACAAATTTTTGTAACTCTGGATTAACTATTATTGGTATAGATTGGGGTGTTGGTTCTATCACCTCTTGGTTAACTATGGAATCTTCTTCTTTCGGTTTAAAAATAACTTCTTGAGAAGGTTTTCTATAAACAGGACTACTTGCGTAACCATCAAAATATGTACCAACAGCTTTAATTTTATCACTAACAACATCCGGAGAAGAATGATACATGATGTCTTTATCAGTAAAACCTAATGATTTATAATATTTAATTAATTGCTGATCTGATTTTCTTGCCGTAAAATCATTATAACCTTTTTTAAATTGATGAGATTCACTTTGATAATCATCAGCTATTGGACCATATCTTTCTAATCCTTTAACTATTTTTTTTTGTCTTCCACTTTTTAAATCTTTAGTAGACCATGTTAGGTTTGATTTTTTTTCAATCTTACTTCCTGGCCCCATTAATTTATCTTGCATTTGATATGCTTTATAGTATCTTAGACTATCATCATAAGCGGCTTTTCTTTTGGCATATTCTGCTGGATCGGAAGTAACAAATGGTTGTACACTTTTAGATTTCTTACCTTTTTTACCTTTACCTGGATCACCACCTTTAGAATATTCTTCTTGTCTATAAGATGCATCAGGAGTTACTTGCTTATAATTTTCAGCAAAGTAATTTGCATCTTCAGGATTATCAAATCTTATAGCTTCTGCAGAGTCAGGACCATAATCTCCTAACATAAGTTGACCATTGATATCTTGTATCTGAGGTACGGCATAGTTATCCATAGATGCCATATAATGTGTACCTGTCATACCGTCACCAAAATCATAAGGTTGATCTGGAGCCACCACCATTCTTTGAGCTGCAGGGTTGCCATGCATATCTGCATAAGCTAACCTGGCTTTCATCATTGCTCTATTACCAGCATCTATTTCTTCTTGTGAAATTATACCACCATCTGGGTATTCTTCAACAATAAATCCTCCTTCTTTAAGTTTATTAAGGTCATCATCTGATAAATCCATCTCAACAAAATCAGCTTTAAGATCAGGATATTTATCTGGAGCAAATAATTCACCCGCATCTCCTAATGCTTTTATAACAGATTCTTTATTGTCAATATGCTTACTAATATTATTCTCTTTAACAATCTTTACTTTTGCTTCATCTGATCCTGCTGTAATAATATTTTCTTTTGGAATACCTGCAGCCTCAGCTCTTTCAATCATCTGAGGTGTTATCTTATCTCTTGCAGTAATTACATAAAGATTGTTTCCTTCCTCATTTAATTTTTTAGCTAACTTAAATCCTTCAGGAGTTGTTAAAGTATCATCATAATCAAATGAGATATAATTATCATTGCTTGTAAAAGATTCTGGTTGTTCTAAATCAGGGTTAGCTCTATAGTTGGCTGTTATTTCTCCACCAACTTCAATTTCTTTTAGAGCAACAAGATATCTATTATTACCGTCAATAACATTTAATGCATTAGCATCATCTGAATGATTATAATTTCTACCTAAAAGAGTTGGAGTAGTTTTAGTTACACCAGGTTTAATTTCTCTTATAGTATGTACCAGTTCAATTACGTCACCTCTTTTGATTGGTTCATCTGCAATTAAACCATTACCATGTATTTTAGATTTACCTACTTTAACCTTTTTCATTATCTAGGAGAATATTGATTCTTAGTATTAATGATTTTTAGAATCATATTTGTATTTCTTGAATCTTCTTTTGTTAAGTTTAAGAAATTAATATAGTGTCTAAACTTCTTTTGTTGTAGTTGTGGTTTAGAATAGTCTAATGAACTTTGATTTAAAGTTTTAATGTAACCATTAGATTGTGTCAACCAAATATTATTTTCAGGATAGTTACCTAATAATGTAGTAGTACCTGGTACCAATTGACCTGTTGGTGGATAACCTGATCCAAGTGGAAACTCACCTCTATTCTTTGTAATATCCCAGAACTGATTAAATCTATACTTATTTTCTTCTTTGCTAAAAAGAATATCAAATGACTGTAAGTTAGATTGATTTAATTTAGGATACTGTAAACTTAAACTAACATTGTTCTTAGGAAAAACATTTAAGTTAAGATATCCAGATACTTGTTCTGAGTTATATACAACAGCTTTATCAAAGTTATAGTCAAGTACATGAAAATGATCAACACAATAGTTTCTTTCTCTTCTGTAACATTCTAAGAAATACTCAACACTTTTTAGTGTAGTAACAGATTGTCCGGTAATAAATGGTAACTCAATCTCAAATGGATACTGAACTCCATAGAAGTTACAATAGTCATTGCATGCATAACCGTGTTTCCAGATTTCATTTTTAACAATAGTTAAGAAATTACCTTTACCTGGAATATACATATTTGGATGCCAGTCATGGAAACTAATCCAGTATTGCATTTTAGGATCATAACTTGTTGTCCAAGAAGCATCTTCAAAATATGTTTTAGCTAACTCACTATCTAATTTAAATGGTGTCTTAAATCCTAAGTCATCTGTATAAAAGAAAGTGTCTGTATTTTGATTATAGGTAACTGATTGAGAATACTCTAACTTTAATTTATAATCTTTTTTAGAGAAGTAAAGAATACTATCTTCATTATCATAACTTGCAGAACATCCAATACCTGCTACTGGATTATCTACATGTGGATAATTAGGGAAGTCTTCTAGAAGTTTATATGGTAAGAACTCATTAAACCACCATTTCATTCCAGATTGAGATATCTCTTCAAGTCCTTGTCTAAAAGCAAATATCTTTCCTTGGTTTTGTGAGATATAATACAATCCTGCTGGTGTAGAAATTACTCCAAATCTACTTTGAGAAGATCCATATTCATACTGTCTATCTGCAGCAGAAATGTTTTGAGGAGCTTGAGTAAATAAACCACCATCTCCAACAGTTACTTTAGTTCCACTATCTGCTAACTGTAAGGTATCTACTCCCTGATAGATTAATGGAGCATCATCTTGGAATGTTATAAACATACCAGTTTTAGCAAAGTTTTTTACATTAGTTACTTTACTTTTAAACTCAGCATAGTTTAGTGGTAAGAACATAAACCAGTTATCAGCATAACTTCTTTCCTTCTGATATAATGAATAGTATATTCTATTAGGATAGTATGTATAACAAAGTTGTGCTACTTGTGGGTCATAATTAGGATTTTGTAATACTCCTCCTTGAATATATTGATTAAAGAATTTATTAGCACTAAATGAATAGTCATAGTTATAAAAATTACCTGCAGTAATTATGTCTGGATTCATATCAAATAGAATCTCCAGATTAGTAAATAAATACTTGCTATAAAACTTTTGACTATCAAATACTCCTCTACTTCTAAAATCTACAAGTACATCAGACTCCACAAAGAAATCTCTAATACCATGAGCACCTGTATAGAAATATCCATTCTTTGGTGATACAAGATTTGTAAAGAACCCAAAGTTGTTATTATTAGGATTGTAATGTGTAGAATCTAAATCATAATAAGAAGATGGCACTAATCCTGTACCACTTAAGTTACCAGTAACCCAACTTAAAAAGTTAGTTACATTAAACTCACTAATATCCCATGGTTGACTATTTACCCAAAATCTTGGGGAAGGAATCATTTGATTTATATAGTAATTATACTCTGTTCCATTTGGAAGACCATACAACCAATCATAAAAGAATAACATTATATTCTTTTCTGTAAATCTATTTATATAAGTATCACCTCCAAATATTGTATTAGTGGTAGGAAGCTTATATAAATACTGAGATCCTGTTGGACAGGTTAATCCATAAGATGATGATTGAATAGTAGTAGGGTCAATTTTTTGTTCACATGGAGTAATAACTACTTGGTTAATATTTCTTAATTGACCATATTGATTTTCAATTCTAAACTTTAATCCTGCATAATGACTTGCTATAGGATTTCTAAAACCTACTATTTTTTCATCTGTTGAATAACCAAGTTCTGGATCATGTGTTTCAACAGCACCACTAAGTGTCATTAAAGAATCATCTAAATACTGACCAGCATTGTTTACAATATAATTAGGTCCTGTATTATTACCATTACTATCTGTAGTTCTTACAACAACAAGTTTTGGTCTTTTAGTATTATTAATTCTATATCTTACTGTATTACCACCACTCTGATATTCAGGTAAATCTTGTATAGAGTCATAAACATAAGTTCCAAACTCCATATTAAATCTTTGTGGAGCATTTGGATTTGGTCTTAACATCTCATTATATTCACCATGTCCAATTTGCTCTAATGCATATTGTCTATAACGTGCAACAGTGTATAGTATATCTACGGTAGCTTGTGCTCCTTCTAAAAAGAAAAATGCTAATTGATTTACTGAAGTTCCTATACCTAATGCTGAGGCAACAGCTCCAATAAATGTATCAGCTGTTCCTTGAATTTGACTATAACCATTAAGGGCTTCTTGTAAAGTTACTGGACTATATACACCTAAATTATTAAAAGTACTATTAGTAGTTTCCCAAATATCATCTAATGTCAAAGGTATTGGAACTCCTAAACCTTCTAATAATGTTTGCCCACCATTTAAATAAGCTTGATATTCTCCATAAAAATTTAACCATGTAGATTGAACAGCAGTATTAAGATTTAGATTATTTGGATATGCCCCTCCTGTAGCAGGATTAAGTATTGTATTACCGCCTCCAATTGCAGAATACATTGCATATGGTTCATTATATGATGTAGTATTAATAGAAATATTTCTATCTTTTAATGTATTTAATAATACATTAAGTACACCACCAATAACTGACCAGATTAATGCAGTATTTCCTAATAATTTAAACTCTGGATGAAGACTTGGCTCTATAAACTGTTGTTCTGCTGTACCATATAATTGCCCATATAGCTTTACTTCAGATGTTGTTAATGCTGGATTATTAAAACTAGTATCTGGTGAATGAAATGAAATAATATCTAAAGGTACTGACTGATCATATTTATTATTATCACTGTCATGTGTATAGATATAAGGATCATTAAAGTTATAATTATAATTATTAGGGTCGTTAGTATTTAACTTAGGTTTAATTGCATTAAAAGGATAGTTGGCATATAAGCCTGTAATTTTAGAGTTTTGCAAATCAGTAACTGAAGTACCCAGTATTTGGTAATCTCTAAAGTTATTGATCATTCCTTTTGCAAGAATACTCTTATTACCCCATCTTGATCCTCTTAATATTTCATAACCAACAATACCAGGTATCTCATTTCCATCATTATCTTTTGGAAGAATAATATTTTTAAATCTTACACCTAGATTTCTGATATAGTACTGATCATTCTTTTTTACAAAGTGATTTGTAATAGTATTAGCAGTTCCATTGTATAGTGTAATATTATCTGGAAACTTATGGTGTCTAATTGGTTTACCACATAAGTTATATCTTGGGTCAGACTGTCCATTTGGTAAAACAGATTGTGTCCAGCAATGCATGTTAGAATCCCAAATTTCAGCTTGATCATTTGGATATAATTCTGTAGACTGCCAATAACCCATTTTACCACTAGCAACTTCAACTCCACCATCTGGCAAAGTAATATTAGTTAAAGATGTTATAGAAGCTGTATTTATAGTTTGAAATAAATAATCATCACCCTGTAATGTATTAATATCACTATAATTATCAGTTTCATATAACCCTAGTGGTGGATAGATTTCTCTATATCTGCCTGGAATATGATATGATGCTGATTTATCTCCTGTATTATAGACCCATCTAATAAAGAATGAGTAAACTTCATCTCTAAGATAAGTAGTATTCTTACCACCCTTAATATAATAGTCTTCAGGATATTCCACTACCACCCATTCTGCTTCAATTTTATTTGCAAGCGGTTGGTAGTTAAAATCAAATCTTGTTGTTGGAGCTACTCTAAGTAAATAATTATTAACCTCTGCTATTTGTTCAGACTTTTCAATCTCAGGATTATTTAATAAAATAGCATCTAAACTTACAATAGGTAATGTAGCTTTTATTTGATCTAAAGTAATTTGAGTTATTTTAGTTGAATAGTTACCAACTTTAACCGCAGTAGTTGCATTATTAATGTTTGCTATTACAACTAATTCATACTCATCAAAATGTTCAGTATCTGCTTCAACAGTTATTTTAATTGATCCTTTATTTGGAACTTCAGTAAAAACTGCAAGCGGATAGTTAAATGAAAAATAGTTAGTTACTCTTTGTTGATCAATTGTATAAGCAATTGCTGCTGTATATGATCCTGATTCAAGTGTGCCAGATTGATCTCCAAGTTCTACATTTACACATGGAGTAGTCATTATTCTAGCTAATCTAGTTGCATCACAATTTAACTTATTTATTGGATAACAATAGCTACAAGATATTCCTGTTGGATCATTTGGATCTGGAGTTATTTGTGTACACTTTTCTTCCCATTGAACACCTGGCCAAAGAAAATCAATCTGTACACCATTACTATAGTAGTTATTTCCTATCCATGTATAGTCATCGGATGGCCATAGTTGTGGATCTCCAACATTAAGATATCTATCAAGATTTAAACCATCTGCCCAATATACTCCCCAAGAACAATCTTGTTTTCTTCTTGAAGCACCAGTAATTAAATTTAACTTACTAAAATTTAAACAAGGATCTTGTACAATGGGTCTATATTTACATTGATCTGATTCAAATAATCCAATCTCTGAATTAATAGAAGTTGTATTAGATGCATCATATATTGCAGTAAAGATTATCCATTTATCTGCAAATAAACTTATTGCACCTACTATATAAGTATGAGGGCTATTTAAAGATTGTCCTGTTACAGAACATAAGTAATTAGATTCTTCATTTGATAATGAACCTATGTCACCTTCTGCTGTATTGTTAGATGCATTGCGGGCATGCGTCCACATGCCTTCTTGCACAAACAATGGATCTGAATCTTTATTTAATCCTTTTACAAAAATTCTTGAAACTTGTGAGTTTGGATCTTGTCCACTTTGTTTTGCCATGATTAAACTACTCTAGGGTTTCCGTAACTTCTATAAGCTGCATTGTTCGGTGAATGTGACATAAACATATTGTAGAACTTGCCATACATAGCTCTACGGTTTGCTGACCAGATTTTTTCAAACTCTCTAAAGTTTGGAGTATTAACTACTGATAAAGCATTGTTTCTAGCAGTTCTAAGTCTTTGTTCTACCAGTTGCATTCTTTGTGCAACATCTTCACCATTCATATACAAGTTCTCAAGTATTCTTGATTTAAATGCATATTCATAGTATTCATTAATAAGATCATGATCTGGAACAAGAAGATTACCGTCTTCATCTTCCATTTGTCCTTGATAGTTTAAATATACTTTTCCAGTTTGAAATGTAGTAAACAAGAACCCACCTTTAATCCATCCTTCATTTGGCGCATTCCAATATAAGTTTGGACATTCACAATCTATATTTTCACTTGCTCTCATTCTTAATGGAATAAGCTCAGTATATACTCTTGTTGTACCAGGATTACTAATAACTTGAATAAGTTCATACTTATCTCCTTTACAGTTCATAAACACTCTTGGTCTTGTACAAACATCTCCATAAGGAGCTAAAGGATTATATTCTGTAGGAATGGTGCTAGGAGTACATGTAGCAGGACATGTGTTATCTGGACATGCTGCAGTATGGTTACATGGATTTGCGTTGCATACAGAGCAGTTTATGGTAATAGGTGCACACACATCTACAGTAGCTGGTGTTTCAACATAAGGTACTTCTTGTATATTAGTACCACCTACCCATCCATCATATCCAACATGTTCTGTAAATTCTCCACAGATAAAAGCAAAGTTAAATGTATAGAAGTCATCTGGTAGTTTTACTTTACCATGGCATACATCTAGAATAACTTCTTTCTGTTGATTGATTCTTAGTCCTAAATCATAATTAAGTTTCTTAGCAAGTTTAATCAACTGCTGTGGCTCAATCATATTTTCAAGAGCAAATGAACTTAAGTCAACTGTTACATCTTCTAACAGTTGATCAAAAGTTCTGTAGCGTAGGGTATAATTGAAATCCATTATCTAAGAGTATTTTGACTATCATCTGGTCCATCACCTGGAACCTGCATTGATAAGGTTAATTCTTTTATTACAAATTGCTCTACTTCAGAAAATAAATATTCAGGAAGTGCAAAAGGTTGATCTTGTCTAATTAAACAATCATCACTGGTACATGTATCAACTTGACCTTCAAAGATAGCTTCCATTCTTATAGCATCCCAATCAACATTTGGACAATATATGTACCCATTTAGGTACCAAAAATATCTATTCTTATTATACTTAAATGTTGTTGTTTTAGTCATTGATGTCCATGTTCCAGGTTCTGTTCTAAACATTTCAATAGAACCATCAATTGAAGATACTGTACGTATAATAGGTCCAAACATTCCATCTAGAATACTTGGAATTTTATCTTTTGATCTTTTAAAGTAACACCCAGAGTATACACCTATGCATCCAGCTTCTACTTTATCTACATCAATTAGCTCAATATAGGGAAGCACTTGGAATATAGAACTTATTTTCATAAGTCTAAATTGATTATCTTCTCTTTTAGCTAAAGTTTTAGAGTACTTTAATAAGGAAGAGTAAATAGTTCTATCTGTAAGAAAGGCATCTTCCTTAACAGCTTTGAGTGTATTTCTTACTCTTGATATTACTTCACCAATTGTTGTCATAAGTCAAATTCATTATAACTTTCTAGTTTCTTTTTTTCATTTGCAATTGCTCTATCTTTCAAAAAGATTTTCTGCTGTGCAAGTTTTAATTTTCTATTTGGTTCAACCACTAAATACATTGTCCAGTTTTCTGGATAAACTTTAGCAACTGTTCTTTTAAATTTTCTACATGCCACAAAACTCCAAAATTCTCTATTCTTCATTTTATGTTTTGGTGCATAGTTTGTAAAAAATATTTTTGCTAGTTTGCCATCTGTTTCCCAATTCTTATTTGTTACTGTTACACCATATTTATTTGACTTAGCAAAATCAATATTTTTCTTTTTACTTGTTTGACAAGTTCCTATAAACAGCCATCCAATTGATTCTGGCAATTGCATACCGTCTCTAGTATCAACTACATTTTGAAAAAATGCTTCATTAAAAGATTTAATAATTCTTCTTAAGTCAACATTATCTAAATGTTTGTATTTAGGATATTTATTTTTAAAATCTTCAAAGAACTTCTTTGTTAATATGCTCTGAGCTTCTGGTCTATATCTTGGGCCCTTTACATTAGGTTTCTTAAATTCCTTCATACTATATAGATTAATATACTAAAAATTACGCACTTTAGCAAATATAACAATAAAACAAAACCCCCGCGAGTGCAGGGGCTTTGCCTTGTTGTCACAGAAACCAACAAACTGTAACTTCTTAGAATATTAAAACAGCTCTTAATTGAGTTGTTGTGCTTACCGGTCTAGTGATTGCAACTGTAATCAAACCTGTTGCATCATCTACAGATACGCCATAAAATGCAGTTGGAGATTCATATGGTTGAATAAGTTTCCAAACACCAGATGATAGATACCAAAGACTAATAACAAAGTCAGAATATTCTGATCCACTTAAACTACAATATGATGGAGTTATACCACAAGCTGCTAATTCTGCTTGAGTAATTGTAAGTGTAGCTGAATCAAAATTTGTGTTTATTTGTTTTACGTATCTTAATTTTTGTTGTGTTAATTCCTGACATACATATGCTACTGTACTATTTAATGCATCTGCAACATTAGAATTAGTAGCAACTACAGTATCATCACCACATCTAATATCATCACCAGTATATATAATACACTGAGCATCAAATACTTCAGAACATGGTTCTGGATCAGGACACCCTGCTGGAGTAGGGCATGGTGCAGGAGTAGTTAAAAAACTATCCTCACATCCACAATTTTTACATTTAGTTAGTGACATATCTTTTTAATATTATGGACAAACAGTTGAGAATGTAGTTTCAGTATTACATGGCTCTAAGTATCCAATAAGACCATCTAATTTAAATTGGAATCCTCCAACTTGATTTTCATTTCCTGCATCACAAGTAAATGGCCATGTAAGATTGAATGTATTAGATACTAATGGAAAATTAGCATTAGATGGAGCATTATGAATATCTGTTGCTGCAGCAATATAGTTTGGTAAATACTCCCCTAATCTTACATTACTAGTAATTAATCTCAAAGGAGAGTTACCTTGAACACCAGCACCTCTTGTTGTTGTAATTTCAATATCATGAACAAGTTGAACTGTTAAACCTTTTGTATTTGTAATTGATACATTCATTGCAGATGAAAGAGATGTACCATATGTAGGATCTACATCAATACCTCTAGTTGCAACAATCCATCCTAATGAATATATACCATCAAGATTAGCTGATGCTACAGAGGCAGGAATAACTGAACCACCATTATTAAATTGAATTGCACCATTTGCATCAATTGAACATCCACCTACACCACTCCATGTTGTACATCCAGCAACCGAGTTATATGCAGAAGTTGACGTTAATGTAACAACTGCTCCTGGAACTGTTGGACTTTGTAAAGGAACATATACAGTTCCTCTAAAATGAATTTGATTACCAATTCTTCTACACTGTGGTTTAGCAACTCCTGAGTAGTATGCAAACCCTTCAAGATCTACCCAACCAGAATCTGTAATATTTGCTGTAATTACATTACTTGCATTAGTCAAATTTACAGTTGCTGTATCTGCTACTGAAATTGAATAAGAACTTGAATAGTTATAAACATCACATAATGCAATCCATAAATTATTAATTGCATCAGCAACCGTAGAATAACTTCCAGATTGAATCCATAATGGATTTGTAGAGAATGCTGTTCCAGTTGTTAATTGTAAATCAATATCAGAAATACAAATTTGATTTACTGCTGCAGAAAGATCATTTGATGTTCCAGTTACATTGTAATAGTAGTTACACCAAACATCATTAATAAAACTTTCAAGAACAACATTTATAAACTGAGTTGTACCAGAAGTTAAAGTATCAATTGAACAGTCTAATGTAAAAGATGGAACTGTAAAAGTTGGAGCAGGTGCTGCTTCAAGATTAGTAACTCTTAAATCTAAATTAGTAATACTTGCTTCAATTGTAGCGATTTGAGTAACTAATGAACATACCTTAGTTCCAATTGCTTGAGCATACTCTGAAACAGTCATAACAGTAGTAGTACCTACTACAAAACAAGGTGCTACAGTTACAAGAGTATCAGACTTTGTTGTATCTGTAGTTGTTGTTCCTGGAGTTTGATTTTGTAATGCACAAATCTGTTCAATTAAGAATTGAATAAGTGCTTGAAAATCATTAGGACCACATGCTGTTAAATTAAAACATGACAAATCATAGTTTGTCACATTTAAAATATCTAGAACTGTACATAATTCTGTAGCTAATTTAGCAACAACATCTGATACAGTATCTCCGCTACAAAGCTTAATACACGGAATATCTGGACCCTGCCAAATAACACAATTAGATGAAATTGGACTACAAGGTTTATTATCTAAGTTCAAAGGTTTCATATCTATAATATACTAATTATTAATGAGAATTACAAGTGTTTATTGTTGTATTACAACCACATCCACAAGTAGGTTGATTGCATCCACATGAAGTTACTGCACAATCATAATCAGGATCTCTAAGAGCAACTAAATCTATTAATTGTTTTTTTACTAACCATTTGTCATCTTCTTCAGGACAACAATTAGTAATACCATATCTTAAAGTCATAACTTGCTTGTACAAAATTTCTGCAGACTTACATGTTATCTTTTCATATTTTTCTGTACTACATACTGGTGTTGTATATCCAGGTTTTACATCTCTCTTAGGATAAATCTGTGGAGGACATTCACCATTAATACAATTACCAAAGTATTCTACATAATCTGTAGGATAAGATGATAACCAATGTGCCATACATATTCTTTCAGATCTTTCTCCAGAAAGTAATGTAATTGTTTGTACAGTTCCTTCACAATCTAAGTAATCATAGTTATGAGCTACTGTATCATAATTTTTAATTCTTGAACATACACAAGGAAAACTTGTAAGGCATGCTAAACAAGTATCAAATTCTTGTGATATATCTCCAAGAACTCCTGCATTTAAACTTGTTTGTGATACTGCTACTGTCCAACATGTTGTAGGACACCATTCAAGAGTAATTGTTTGACCAATATAATCTGATAAATTTGTTGATGTAATTATATCAGCTTCAATTTCTGCACAATCTGAAAGTACATAATATGTAGTTTTACATGCTTGACAATCATCAAATGCTACTGAAACTGAAATTGGTACATCAGATGGAATTGGCCCATTGATTTCACTAACAATCCAACAACCTGGACAATCCGGATTTAATTCTACAACTTGATTAACATATGTGCTAAGATCAGATGATGTATAAATAATTGTAGTTGAATCATCACAGTTAGTGAGCAAATAATTAGGTGCAGGATTACATTCTTCACATGTGTCATATACTTGTGTAACCACTACATTAATAGCGCAACTACATGATTCTGCAGTAGTTACTCTCCAACAATTTGTATATCCTTCAATTTGTACTATTTGTCCAAGTGTTGCATATGGAGATAATGATTGTGCTGTAGAAAATATTGAATCTAATATTTCATCACAATCTCTAAGTTCATAACATTCTGCTGGACATTGACCTTCTACACAATTACCATGACTTACAACTGTAAGATTAAGTCCTGGACTTGGATTTGTAAATGGATATACTTGAGAACATCCTTTCCAATAACCATCTACAAATGTACTTATAGGATTACCATCACAATCAACATAGTCTACTTGTGCAGTACCAATAATTTCATAGCATTCACAATTACATGAACACTCTTCACCAGCATCTACAACTACAGTAACTGCATTAAGACAATCAGAAGCAAGAGTTACAAAGAAACATGCATAACCAAAATCAGCATTTACTTGTATCCATGCATAAGTACCTACATATGCAGATAAATCTGTATTAGTTGTAACTGGAGGAATATCACCTGCACATGGGTAAAGAGAATAACATTGAGTTTCACACTCTGGACAAAATCCAGGAGTTTCATCCCCACAAGCAGTCTCATATGTTGTTGTACTATCCCAAGTATAATTAGAAGGAGTAAAACTTGGAACTTCATTTAGATTATAATAGTTTGTTCCATCAATTGGACTTGCCGGATCAGTTGCATCACCTCTATAAATTCTGTAACACTGATTTATTAAAGTTACATAACTATCAGTTTCAGGATCATAACCTTGTGTTGCTGGACCTGTATATACACTAATACCTTCATTAGGAGCATTAGTTGTTCCATCATGTCTAAAGTATATAATATTTCCTCCACAGCAAGGTTCAAAACCATACCATGATGCAGAAAATCCAGGAGTAGGTAGAGGTGGGTATGACATTATTTAGCTATTTTATATCTATCTTTTCCCCAAACTTGATTAGTTTGAGATACTGTTGCTATTGTTTGTCTTTGTTTTAAACTACTTTCATATGTTGTTAGACATTTAGAACATACTGATTTTCCATCTGATGCTGTTCTTCTTTGACATCCACAAGACATTGAAGCTTTACAATTTGAACAAGTTGCCATATTTTGTTGGTTTTAATTTTTTAGCAATTTACACAATCTAATTTATCAAGCATTTTTAGAGCAAAATTATAAAGACTCATTCCTTTCTGAGGCTCATGACAAAACTCTACTTTTGCTTTTGCAGCTTCTAGGTACATTTTAATAAGACCCAGTTGCTCAAGTTTTTGTTTTACTTTGAGAGGAGGCTCACATCCATTAGCATCCACATCACATAAAATATTATAGTATCTATTTAAAGCATAACTTATTCTCATATGATTATATTCTACATATACTTGATCATTAGGAGAAACACTATACTTTATGATATAAATACCATCTGGCAAGTTTGCATAACTAGTTCCACAATTTGTAGTTTGTAATTGAAGATCACATGCTGTTAATATAATATGTCCACTAGCTACAAACTCTGTCATCTGAGTACCCTCAAGTTGATTAGAGTAATTAAAACCAGGAACTGTTACATTTAATGTAGGGCATACTACTCCTGGCAACAAATCAGAATATACACTAGTATCCATAATCTTTAGGATACAGGTATTCATAACTGTTGGAACTTCTAAACTTAATACGTGATTTGCCATATTTATTTTAATAAAAAAGGGAAGAGGAGTCTAAGCTCTCTCTCCCCTTTCTAGTTTAATATTAGAAAATATTATCTGGTTGCACTAACTACTGGAGTACACAATGTAGGGCACTCAAATGTAGTAAGATCAGAGCAGTTATTACCACATGCATCCAACCAGTTATTTACAAAGTTTGCAAACAATTCACCGTTAGCACCATCATTAGGATTAACAGTTGATTGAACAACAACTTCAAGTAAGTATTGATCATTATCAAATGTACTAGATGGATTGTTGAAACGTGGAACATTATGTTGCAAATAGAATGCATTATAACGTGAAGGTGAAGCTGCTGTACCTCTGCTGAAGTTTGGAATACCAAATACATCAACTCCTTGAGTAATCTCACGGATACGGAGATCAGTTGCAAAGAAGTTTTGACGGTAGCTTTCTGAAAGAATTAAATCTCTCATATAAGTTTCACCATAACCATTTCCTTGACGACCTTGGCATTCTGTAACAATACAAACACCATCAAATAAACATGGCTCACCTGAAAGATCTACTTCAGATGCATAAATTCTAACTGGCTCTACTTCATAGAAATCAGAAACTTGGAATGTACAATCACCAAATTTAGTATCTACATAAGCACCATTAAGAATAAGACCTGCAGTATAACCAGCAACATACGCTACTGATGTAAATTGCTCAAGTGTACCACCAAGTGTCCAACCAGCTGGAGCAACTACAGTTGCACCTGCAGGGTACCATAATTGCTTAGTAGCACCACGTACTGTTGCAACAACAGGAAGTACAAATGGATTAATTAATGGAGAATCAACAATTTGTTTTGCCCATTCAATCATTACAATTCCTGGATCTACTGCAGTTGGAGCAATAGCACCATCAGGACAACAACCAGTATAAGCAGATACTGTTAAGTATGCATTGTGATCTAAGAATCTCATTGCAGGAGAACCTTTAATATCTAAACGAAGATTATAAGTTTCACCACACAAGAAAGTTTTAGCACAATCAGCTACTGGAAGAGTAGTATTAGTAAGAGTAAATGAAGGAGCTGTTAATACACCAGAACCATCATAACCAAGAACATATGCAGTACCTGCTACTGAAGCAGATGCAGTTGCATTTTGACTAATTCTATAAGTACCAAGACCAGTTGCTGGATCTGTTGCAATAATTTCTTCAATTACTGAACCATTTGGTACACCAGCCATACCATAAATAGTTTGACCTACTTGTGGAAGAAGTGAGTTAGCAGTGATTGCAGTTACATCAATTACATCATTTCCGTTAACTGTTGTTGCAGTAAATGAAGAATAACCAGCTACTACAGTTGTTGCACCAGTTGAGAAACCAGTACCACCATTTGTAATAACAATATTAGTTACTACACCACCTGCTACAGTAATTGTAGCTTCAGCACCGTAAGGAGCAGCTGCAAGCGGACTTACTAAAAGTGGAACATCTGTGTAAAGACCATCAAGAAGATTTGCTCCAGCAGCAGCAATAGCTACAGTAGTACCAGAAGCATCATCAGTATATGGTGTTACGCCAACGTGCACCACATTGTTTTGAGGAGCACATCCTGTTGAAAACCAGAATTTGCTTACATACTTAGGATTAATTTCTTTTGACTTGTTAGTCTCTTTGTAACCACCAGCAAAAGGACCAATTTTATCATTTTGATAAATTGAACCACCAGCAAGTACAAGTGGACAACATTTGTTAGGAGTTCCAGCAGTTGGCTGTACAATCCAAGATTTTGCATCAACAAAACAAACTTGACCAGATGCAGGAATGTTACCTGGTGTACCTAACTGGCCACCAGCTAATCCTGTAAATGGAGTACTGTTAGTTGCAATGAAAACCTTTTTAAAGGCATGATTAAAATAACTCATTGTTTCTAATTTTTAATTTATAAATATATACTATAATATAGTGAAAGTTTTTTAAACTTCCAAAATTATTTTAAGAAAAGCAATTTATACTTTGTAGAGTTAATTGCATCTTTAACTAAGTCTAGATTATTTACAATTTCAGAGTACGGCATCATACCCTGAAGTTTGTTTACACTATTATATAAATCTCTAAGATATCCTACGGCATCTGCTACGGTATCTAGAGTTCTAATTGGCATATCAGTATAACTTAAAAGTTTCTCTGCTACACCTTGGTAACCTTCTACTAAAGTATCTGCATGTCCATGTAGTCCTTCATAAAATTCTCCAAGAGCTTTATGTGCTGCAAATGAACCGTCACCAGTTACTTTTAAATGAAGTCTATGAAAACTTGTAGCAGCATTCATCATTTCTGTTGCACATGCTGCTGTCATAGTATCTAATGAACTGCCTCCAACTCCAGTACTTGGAGTAGGTTCTGGTTTAGCAGGTTCCATTTTAGGTTGAGTAACAACAGGCTGAGGTCTGCTTACTGTTTTTGCAGGCTCAGGATTTCTTTTTAATACTCTTGCTTTTGTTTCCATAATTAGTTGTTACGTTCTGCAGTTTCTGTACCTCTAGAGAATTGGTTTCCAGATTCCATATCTCCTCCAAGAATACTTACTGTTTCATCAATTATTAATTCTATAATGTCATCCTTAAATTCACATTCTACATTTTGTGTAGACTGTACACCTGTATAAGGATCCACACAATCTTGAATTTGAATTTTAATAGGTTGTCTATAATAAGTTAAACTAGCTGATTCAATCTCAAACTCATTGTTTGTAAAAATATGAACTTCACCGTTAATTAAAGTGGCAAATGTTTCTCCCCACTCAAAACTAGGTTGTTTTAATTTATCTCTTAAAAGTAAATTAAGATTACCTTCTTCTGCAAAATAAACTGTCATTCTTCTTTTATCACAACAATCTTTTTTTGCTTGAGCATCTACTCTTTTCCACTGAAGATAATTTTCAGGAAGATCACTTTTATAATAAATTTCTTTTGGAAAAACAGTTAAATCAATTTGCTTAAGAAGAATTTGTAAATCATCTTTTCTTCTAGTTGATTGTTCATCTCCTTCCTTAGATAAGTTAATTCCGTGCAATTGTCTTCTAGCCCACTCAACCTGTGCTTTATTAAATGCCTCAACTATTTGCCAACATTCAATGTTGTCATAGTCTTGGCTATCTAATTTATTTAGCCGTTGCTTGATCTTTATTTCAATTGTACTATTTAACATTTCTTATTATTTTTTACGCATTTTACCAAGAGTAATTGCAAGTCTTGCTCTTTGACCAAGCTTACCACCTTTCTTAGCAGCTGCCGCTAATTTAGCTTTAGGAATCTTTTCACCTTTCTTAACACCAAGTTGTTCTCTAAGAGCTCCTGGTTTTTTAATTGCACCTTGAATCCAACCACCTTTTTTTTGTTTAGGTAGTTCAGCTGCTTTTTTAACTTCTTTTTTAGCCGCTCTATTTTCTTTAATGTCTTTAGCAACTTTAGTCCCTAATGCGGCAAGACCTGCACCAATTAATCCAGCACCAATCTTTGCACTAGGATTACCTAATAATCCTGGAGACTTAGCCCATGGAACACATACACCATTTTTACATGCATGTTCTGGCGGACAATCTGAACCATAATTACAGTTCTGACTTTTTTTACTTACTGCCATAATTATTTCTTTTTTCTTTTATTCTTTAATGCTCCAGCAATAACATCTGCTCTAGTAATTTTATCTTTAGGAGCAGCTAATGCGGCAAGTTTTGCATTCTTCACCATACCACCTTTTTTCATTATACCATTCTTACTATCAGTTTGACCTGAGCCAGCAGCATAAGGAATACCAGCAGCAAATGGCTTAATAGCAGATCCACCCATTGCCATTTTTTTAACTTTTTTTACTTTGGTTGTTTTGGTTACACCGCCAGCGGCCATTTTACCACAACCGTATTTGCAAGTCTTCATAGTTTTCATGATATATAAATTTTAACAGTTCCACTTTCTCAAAGACTTATTGATCCTTGAGTTAGGATCATTAGCTGTCTTTGCACTTGTGTTTTTCTTCTTCATTCCGGACATTCTGCTACAAAATGATTTTCTCCTTTTAGCAGCTTTGCTATCAGGATCAAGTTTTGATGGTTTTGTAGTTACAGCCATTTTGAGTTTGCTTCCTGGGTTCTCTCTTCTATAAGAAGCAACTCCTTTTGCATTAAGACCTCCTGATGGATTCTTACCTTCTTTTCTTTGCCATGCTGGTGACTTTGCCATAATTATGCTTTTACACAGTTATTAACTACTTTACCATTTAATATCTTAGTGCCCTTCTTGATATAACCAGGCCAACAACTTTTAGTAGAACCGCCAAGTTGAGCTTTTGGAATAGACTTAGGTTTCTTACCGGCCTTCTTCATTGAGATAGCAATTGCTGCTTGTTGTGCTCTAGTCTTTGCCATTATCTAAATCTTGAAGCCTTCTTTGCAATATTCTTAGGCTGTTTAACAAATTGTTTTCCTTTACTATTACCTGCAGCTTTTGCTTTATTAGTAGCAGCTTTTTCTCCTGCAGATAATGATCCCCAAGCAGCTTCTGGCAAATACCTCTTTGAACCCTTAGATTTTACTTCCTTATTCTTACCTTTCTTTTTATTAGCATAGGTACCAGAAGTCATCCACTTTTGAGCAGACCAATCTCTAAGACTTTGTTGAGGATCTTTAGCCATTACTTCTTGGTTTTATAACCACCACCTTTAGACTTATATTCTTTAGCTAAAAGTTGTGCTTTTCTTGCAGACCATTCTCCAGGATCTCCACCTTTAGTACCAGCTTTAATTCTCTCAAAAAGAGACTTACGCATACCAGGCTTAGTGTAGACACCAGCCTGGTTTACTTTACTCTTAGTTGTTTTTTTAGTTGCCATTATTTTCTACGCATTGACATGCCATATTTAGCTTTAGGCATAGCAGCTTTAGGAGCTTTACTAATACCGCCAGTTTTACCTGTTGCTTTTTTAGCAGCAGATTTTGGTTCAGCAGATTTAGCAGGTCTACCTTTAGCTACTTTAGAAGCTTGTACTTTGGCATTTGGATTTACCATTCCGCCTGTTTTATATTTCTTTTTTGGGGCTGCATTAGGTTTTACAGGTAACATAAGTGGGTCATTATTAGGGTTAGATCTTGTATTTGCATCTTGTTGTGCTTGTTTCATACCAGTGTTTTTTGGACGACCATAGTATGTATTTTGTTGTTGCATGGAATCTTTAGCTCTTGCTGTGTTAATATCACTGACTTGCTGAGCAATACCTGGTCTTAAATAATCTACCTTACCATAACCAGACTTAGGATACTTATAGACATTTTCAGGGTCTTCATATCTTTTAGTCTTTGGATTAAAATTATAGTATTTATCTCCAGGAGACCTACCCCAGTTATCTTTTTTAGGTTTTACTGGATCATTTTTTTTAGTTGCCATTTTATTTTAAATTAAGAATTCCAATACTTTTCACAGGCTTTGTTAAGATCTGTTAGAACATCCTCATTAAGTGGGTTCTTCAAGTACTCAATTACATCAGACACGTTTCTTCCTAACATTGCATTAGTTTTAACATGATAAATGTAACCATCAGCCTTATTAATAATATACTTAAAAAATACGGAATCTCTAACAATTGATTTAATTTTTAGTGTTTCCATATCCATTCCTACAGCTTCAAGAAAAGATTTTGCTGCTCTTTCTTTGTTGCTTTCAACTCCTTCTCCATTAATATACAAGTCCATATTCTCATACATAACATCATTAGGTGTTGACTTTCTATACTGTGTACTGTTACCATCTACTACTTTAGCTACGTAGAATAGTTTAGCACTGTTCTTGTCAAATAATTTCTGAAGTTCAGAAAGTGCTTTGTTACGCATTTTCTTGTATTCAGTTCTTGCAATAACTGTCTGTTCTTTTTTGTCTAAGTAAAACTTAGGTGGAACAGCTCTTGATCTTGCATCATCAAAACTTTTTGATACAATAGAAAATCCACCAGCTTCAATAGCATAAAGTTTAATTCTATCATATGGATCATTAGGATCTAAGAACAAAGGTTCATTACCGCATGCAATATGAATTCTATTCCAGAATTCTTTATTATCAGGCTTAAGTAATTTAACTTTATTCCAGAACTGTGGATCATCAATTTCTAAAACATTAGCAGCAAGTTCTCTTTCAAGTTCTGCTACAGCTGTTCTAATTTCTTTAATTCTTGCTTCTTTGTCTTCAGGATTTAAAAGTTTAATTTCTGGTGCAAATTCATTTAGACCAGTAAGATATCTAATAACTCCATTTTGCTCAAGACAAGCAAGTTGTTCAAAGTGCTTAACTCCATCATATAGAGATAAGCCATAATTTTCCAATCCCATATTTGAGACTGCATTGTCAAAGAACGGGCGTACAGCAATAGTACTTTGTTTTGCAGTACCACGTCCGGTTTCTACCATTGTGAAATTTTCCATGTTTTGTTGGTTTTATTATTTGTTGGTTAAATATAAAGAAAAAAAGGGAGGAGTTTCCCCCTCCCTTGTTTCTAGTTTTGATTAGAATGATCCACCAGTGATTGGGTTTCTCATAACAATTTTCAAGACTTTAGTAGGGTCTTTAACCCAGATAGCTGGCATTGTTTGGCTCATCATTACACGGTAACCATTGAACTGACCAGAAGACTGGAAGCCTTGGCTACGTCCCATGTAGTCCATAGTACCATTTTGATACCACCATTTCAATTGATTATCCCAAGACAATTTCAACAAGAAGATATTGTCATTAGTATTATCAGTGATATCAAAGATAATGAATGAGTAAGAAGATAATGGGAAACCATCAATGATTGGGTTCTCAATATCATTTGTATGAACGTTGTCAAATGCTGGGTTCAACACAAACTTAACGTTAGCCAAGAATGGGATAACATAAGAAGTGTAAGCAAAACCAAAGTTCAAGTCCATACCTTTACCAGTGATTGCACCGATATCAGCAGCCTGGATAAGAAGACCAGAAGAGATAGCCTCTTGCTTGATAGCCTCATTAACCATTCTCATACCACCCATACCAGTTTGTACAATCAAGCTACGTTTTGGATCTGGACCTTGGAACTCAACTTTACCATTGAAGAAGTTGTAGATCTCAGAACGGAACAAGTCAAGTGTAAAGTTATTTTTGTTGTATACTCTTTTGAATGAGTTATCCAACTGCTTCCAAAGACCCACAGACAATCTAACGTCATCTGGACCATCCTGACGTACTCTACCACCATGACCCCACATGAGGTATGTTTCAATGTCAGTTGCAATTTTGCTCAAGTGAGCAGCTTCCATGTTAGTCAAGAATGTACGTGACAAGTTACCATTGTCAAATGCTTTTTTAACAGCATCTTTACCCATTACTTTAACCATGTCTTCCAAAGAAGCAATTGATGGATCAATGTTTTTGTCAAATGTTCTCCAGATCTCAGTTACAGGAACTGTACCATCGGCATTCATACCACCTTTGATCATCAAGTCAGCACGGCTAGAGATAGAGTAGTGTACGTGAGCTTCTGCACCACCTACGTAGTTGTAGAATTCACGGAAACCAGCATTAGTAATGATGTCAGAGAATCTTTCACCATACTCACCTCTTGCAGAACCTTTACGGAATACTTTAGTACCATTAGCCAAATACTTGTTATCAAGATATTTGTAGTTGTCATTGTTTACCAACTGAACGGTATAGATAAAACCATCACCAATAGGAAGAATATCTTCTGCAGTAATGTACATCTCAACACCATTGTATTTGTCATAAGTGATAATATCACCATGTCCAAATTCTCTGCGGTTTAATTTAATACGGAAAGTAGTACCTTCAATACCTTTAAACTCATTGTCTGGTTCAATATCCTCAATAACATAAGGAAGGTCAATAGATACAGGAGTCTGCCATCTATATTCCCCACGTGCATTATCTACTTGGATAACATTTTTGCCACCAAATGAAGACATTTGATAAAGAGGCATTTCTACTTTTTGAGCCATAGCCCATAGATCCACTGGACCAAGATCCATTGGTTCAGCATCTTTCAGCATGTTCACCAAGTGGTAAGAATCCACATGGGAACTTGCGTTGTAAGCGGTATCCCTAAGGAATATACCATTGTTTAAAACTGGAGTTGCCATTTGTATATATTAATTTAAATTGTTACTAATTAAAATCTCTTAAACAAATTATTTGGTCTTGAGATTGTTCTTTGTTGTGGTTTAGAACTTGATCTTCTTGGTTCTTCATTTTCTGTATTTGAAGATCCAAGTTTTTTAGATTGTTCTGTTTTTAATTGTCTTACTGTTTTTTCTACAGCTGCTTTTGAACCTTGTTCTTTTATCTTTCCTTTGTAATCATCTGGATCAGCTAGTAACCAAAGTGCCTCTGCAATGAGATCATGTCTTGGTTCTACAAACTGATATTTCTCTAATAAGTGCCCTAATAAATTAGTAGGCTTACCAGAGATTGATGGATAACTTGGTTGTACTAATCCTGAGTATAACATACTTTGAACTTTTCTATCAAGTTTAACTCCACCAAGTTCACCAACTGAAAGAGTATTATACACATTATCTGTATATGCTCTTGCCTGTTCTTGTTGTTGTTCTTTTTTATATTCTTGTTCTGCTAATTGTCTTGCAACAATCTCATCTTGCATTTTATCTAACTTTGGTTTAAACTGTTGAGCTTTTTGCTCCAGTCTACCCATATCAGACCAATCATTAATTTCTGCTTCAATTTCTTCTGGTGTGCCAAACTTTGTAGCATACAAGTATTGTCTTGCAATTTCAGCTTGATCATAATCATTTGTTGGATCTAACTGACGCATTTCTTCAACTTGAGCTAGTGTTCTAAACAAACCTTTAAGATCTGTTCCACCATCCGCTACATACTTAGCAGCATATTGAAGTTCTTCTGGAAGAGATTGAAAGAATTCTTTTGGAGTAGATTCTCTAATCTTATTCTCTCTTTCTTGGAAGTTAGCTTCAAATAACTCACGGAAATCTTTGGTAGTATATTCCTCTAATGGTTTATCATCATCAAAAGGAATAAGTGTACCTTCCTCAATCATTTTAAGTGCTAACTCAGTAAGACCAGACTTATCAACTTTTGGTCTTCCTTTGTTACCAGCATCTTCTTCTTGAGTAATTAAATTGTCTAGTTCTGCAAGTGCATCATTAACATCAGCTACTTCTTCTTCCTTATCTTTAATTTCAGGTTCTACAGTTTTTGCTGTAGGTTTTTCAGTCTTGTCAAGGAACGAAGTGTCTACTTCTTCTTTAGAAAAAACAGACTTAGGTTTTTCTTCTGTTGAACTATTGTCTTCTGGTAACATTACATTGTCTGCACCAGGCATTCCAAATAATTCATCAATGTTTACATCCACCTGAGCAACCGTTGTTGACTCATGTATTTCATTGTTGTTGGTTTCCATGTTGGTTTTGGTTTTTATTTATAATATAATATAGTTATTAAATTTTAAAAATTTAAAATCCAATATTTAATTTTGCGCACTATATGGCTAACACTATTTCTTTTTATTATTCTTATCTGACTTTGAACCTGCTCCGCCATCATATTTGTTTTTATTAATACGTGCAATTTCAAGTTGTTTATTTGCTATATCTTGTTGAGCCTGAATCTTTTGCTGTTCAATATCTAACTTTTGAGAATGTTTAACCATATCATCACTCTGTTTCTGTCTTTGAAGGTTAGATTGATCTCTATAGGCTTCTGTTTCTCTAATCTCTTTCATAGCATCTCTATAGTCAGACATTTGATTTTGATCAACATCTGCCATAGAACCATAACCAGCAGCTCTAATTTCTGCAACAAGAATATCTCTTTGTCTATCTTTTTCTTTCTCAGCCATTTGAGCATCAATCTTCATTTGCTCCATTTGTTGTTGCGCTTGAAGTTGTTGCTCTTGCATTTGCTGTGCTTGTTGCATTTCTTGTTGTTTCATCTGTTCTTGTTTTTGTTCAGATGCTTTCAATGCATTATTAAGTTCTGCAATTGAATCAGATTGAACAACTTTACCAAGATCATAAATAGAAGCACCGGTAGTATTATTCTGCATAGCCATTTGCTTTAATTGCTCAAGTATAGCTCTATTATTTGCAGTAGTAGTACAGAAAATATTAAGATCTCTCATTAATAAATCTGTACCATTAATTTCAAAGTTTACCTTTTCATCTGCAGCTGTAACATAAGTTAGTCTTGCGGATGGTTTAGTTGAATTATAATATTGTGCTAGATCAGTACGCATTTGATGTACTCTAGGCATAAGATAATCACAGTGTTGAATAAAGAATATTTCTGTTTGAGCATATGATGCTGAAGCAGCTTGTTCTACTCCTGTAGCAGTCATCTGAGATAATTGTTGTCCCATTCTTTGTGGGTTCACACCAATTACTTCATATGCTTGTTGTTTAAAGTGATTAGCAAGTTGTATTCTAGACATTAATCTTTCTGTTTGGGAAAGATCTAATTTTTGGAAATGCTGGAAATTTAATGCATTCTCAGTATTTGTAATAGATGTATCCAAAGGAAGCATCTGGAAATTCTTCATTGCAACATATGCTTTAGCAAGATTGTTCTTACCCCAATCTTCACCTAAGGAATGTCTAGGTAAAGTATTTTGGTCAAGCATAATAATTGTACCTAGTTCATCTACTAGAATATCTGCTATCTGATTATTTACAATGTTATATCCAATTTGGAATGGCTTCATTAAATCTAACAAAGCTGTTGACTTAGTATTTCTATCAGAGAAAACAGATCCTTCTACGGGAAGTTTACAACCATACAATGTGCTATCTCCTTTAAACTGAAATCTAAGTGGACCAATTTCATTTTTATCAATTCCAATATATATTGGACTAAATCCTCCAGGGTTATTCATACCCCAGAATGATGGTAAATTTGGACCAATTTTAATTCCACCCCATACTTCATTAATCCAAATCCAATCTATATGCTCACCATATACAAGATTTTCCTTTGATTTGTTTTTATAAAGTCTAGTATCATAAATTGGTTTAGAACTAATCTTATAGTCTTCTGTAACTATTTCATTTAGTACTTCACCAAGTTCAGTAATTTTAGTTAAGTGTCCTACTTTCTTTTGTGACTTCCAGTAGCACGTAGTTACTCTTAATAAGTATGCAGTACCTTGATCATAATAATCTTCTCCTTCAGAAAGAATTTGATTTATAATATCCCCTCCTCCATATATAGAGTTAGCTGCTGCAGTTGTAAATTGTCTATATGCTAGTGATGGCATATTAGTATTCCATTCATGTGATTTAGTTGCATCATAGAATGTACCATCATTTTGATACCCACCTACAATATATCCTGCAGATCTAATTGGATATACAGCTTCTAATGCAGCAAGTTGTTCTTCTGTCATTAGATAACCATACTTATCAATAACATCAGATGGAGTAAACATATCTGTTTTACCTACCCATTGTGCTTGAGAAATATATCTTGCATCCGGAGACTTATGATAAAATGTTACTACAGGATTCCAAAGTTCTACTTCATAATCATCTTCTCTCATTTGGAAGTGCCAGAATTCTCTATCTGTGATAAGCATATCACGGAAACCTCTTTCTTCTAACTCATCCATTTTAAATCTTTCTACATCAACCTTATGTTGGTGTGTTGCCCATTGCTCAATCATTGAACGGTAGTCTTTCTTAAAGAACTGTTCAATTTCAGGTAGGGTCTTAAGATTATCTGGATTTAATTGTTGTTGTGCTTCTTGTGAACTTGGATCTAATCCTTGCTCTAACAATGCAGCTGTAATTTTTACTTGAGCATCAGCAAGCAAAGTATCCTCTACCATTTGTCTTTTTTGCTCAAGCATTTCATTATATGAAAACTCATCAGAAGATCTATATGTAAGTTTAGTAGATCTCTTTGCAAATTCAGCTACAAGAACATTAATAACATTTGGAATAATTGGATAGAATTTAAGCTCAAGTGCAGATGCATCTTCTTTTGTAAGTAATTCTACAATATCTCTGTATTCATTATCTTCTTCAACAATATAATCTGATCTGTCAATAATACCTTTTGCAAGCTTATAGTTTTTCATAAGCCTACGTGCATTTCTACGGATTTGTTTTAATCCCTGCCATTCAATCCAGTCAAGATTCCATGCAGCCCATTCCTGAGTTTTTTCTTTTTTAGGAATAAACTGTAATGGTTGAGTAATGCTGCCTAATCTTTGTTGTTCAGCTTTAGCACCATTTTTTATTTGAAGAGCATTTAATACCTGCATATCTATTACTTAATATTTCTAAATGGAGATCTTTTCATAGACATTCCACTAAATGAACCATTACTCCCCATATGGCGGAACGGGCTCTTATTTAATTTAAACAAATTATTTGACTTTTGCAAGTTTTTAGAGGCATCATCCATAACAACTCTCTTAGAATAACCACGGTTTGCATGTTGAATTCTCATAAATGCAACAAGTGCTGCAAATGATACAAGTCTATCCACGTTAACCCCATCAGCATACTCTTGCATTTCTTTAAGTAACATAGGATCTGGAATGCGTTCTATACCATACTTAGTTCTTACAATAGTACCATCAGTTTTAGTTTCTACATCTAATTCTTCTTTACAATATTCAATAGCATAACTTAACAAGTGAGCTTTAAATAATGTACCGGTGTTTTTCCAACCATACTCCTGGAATACATTAGCATTTGCACCTAGATCTTTTAAGAATAAGATCTGACTCTTAGGTACTAGATACCTTTGTTTCTTTCTTGATATCATGTACTGAATAAATAATGAGATGTTATTTTCTATTACTGTCCAAGCATTATACCATTCTATAATTAACTCAAGTCTTTGGTGAGTTTTATTAATATCATCAAATCTACCACACCAAGCAGCTACTATCTTATCCTGTTCTATATATGTTTCTGTTTCTCCTGCCGTTACTTTAGTAACTTCTACTGGAGCTTTCATAATATAAATGGAACAGAGTGATTCTGATGTTGTAGTTTTACCTTCAGAAACGGGGTCAATAGATGCATAGTACTGACCAAAGGTAGGATCTTTAATTGGTCTTTCCCATACAACAAGTACACCAGTTTTATCTTCTGTTTTTTTACTTATCGGAAACTCTTTGATAGGTTGTTTATCTGTAGATCTTACAGCAACTTTTCCCATCTCATCAGTATAAATATCTAAGTGTTCATATCCATATTCCTTTTCTTCAATTCTTCTTGCTTGTGCCGCAACTAAGTGTGCTGGAAATACTGATACTGATCTGTGTGCAAAAGCTTCTTGAATATTTCTAGGATGCTGAGAAATACGCAACTGGTAATCTTCTGGAGAAAGTTCTTTTTTCCATTGCTCAAATTGAGCATCTAAAGCTATAAGAGCTTCTTCTACTTTTGAATTACCAAACTCATCTATGTATGGCGGCATTGACCATTGTTCAGGAATAAACAAACCTGACAAACCAACAGTTCCTTTGTTATCTATAAGATTAGTTTCTACAGCATAAATATCTTTAGAAAGTGGATTAAGGATCATATCTCTCAAAGGATTACACTGAGACAAGTCACCCACAGATCCTGCTGCAATAAACATACCCGTAGTTACCATACCTGAGCGCATAGCTGGGCGCATGTACTCATATGTTTGATCCATCTTAGGGGCAATACCTGCCTCTTCATGAAAGAAGTATTTTACCGGACCCCCTACACCATTTGTTGGATCTTTCTCAAATGACATACCCTGTATAGTTCCTTTGAGACCTACTTCTGTTTTTCTGTCTCCCTTTCTTACTTCAATCTTCTGCTGCCACATCATTACCTTGTCTGGAGACATAGGTCTATACCATGCGGTATGTTCATTTAAGAATGCTGCATATTCCTGTAAGAATTTCCAGGATCCTTTCTCATTGATATAATCTTTAAGACTTGCTCCCATCTTAAGTGTAACCCCAGCTTCAAACCATTGCTGATTTATAAACTTACCCATATGGTAGTAAGAAGATGCAATCTGACGTTTCTTTAGGATAGCTGCATGTTTATAGTTTAACTCAGCTAATAACTCATATAGAGCCATATGATACTGGGCATCCCTAATCTTAGCAAAGTCAAACTTCTGTTGTTCTTTATCAAAGATTGGTAAAAAGTTTAACCACATGTAATATTCTCTTGCAAGAAACCATGTGTTACTACCATCTTTTACAATTATCCCTTTCCTGCATTTTTGTTTTTGATCATCCCAATAGGCAATGAAGTCTTTTGATTTGAATGGGGCTGTGCAATATACTCCATTATCTCTAAATCTTCTTGACTCAGATATAAATACCTGATTAGTTGTATTGTTGAATCCGTAATTACCGGGTTCTTTGAAAACCCCAAATATGAAGTTGCTGAAGTCCTCTCTGGATTCAAAGTTTGTTGTTGTCCATGTTCCATTGTCATAGGTTGGTATGTCTTGATAAATCTCACTCATAATTAACTATCATAAGCAAGCCCCTGGCCTCCGCGTACTTTACTTGATTGTTCATCCTGAAGGTCTTTATATACTCCTTTAAATGATGCTCTAATCTGATCAAAGTTTTTAGCAGCGGCTACTAGTGAATTAATATTTCCATCTCTACCAGCAGTAATAGTAGTTGTCTCCATGTATCTAGCTAATCTATCTAACATAGATGCCATTCCTTTATATGCTCTAGATGTAGGAGTCTCATACATTCTTTGGCAGAATAATAAAGCAGTGTGTATATCATCATCTTCTGTTGAGAATTCTGCTTGTATTTCTTTTAGAATAATATGTTCTTTATCTATCTCTGGTGTATGAAAAAAAGGATTCATGTCCGGATTAGGACATGTCATATAGAACAAATACAGATAAATTTTAAGGTAATCATCTGGATAATTATCCATAATATCTTTAAGTGCCTTTAAGGTATAGCAGTGTTCTGTAGGAACTACCTTACCATTTTGAACATCAAATAGTCTTACAATCATATTACTTCTTTTTAATAATATAAGGATTCTCCTTAAGGTAATTAATAACTGAGATAACCTCATCATAAAGATAGGGTACCGGCATTGGTATTACTTCTAATACTTTTGGTTCTCCATTCTCATCTAATTTAGCAATAGGATATCCATATTGATCTTCACCTTCTGTTTCAAATGTAATGTGGTGAATAAATATTTTTCCCGGTTGAAGTTTAGGATTATGCTTTAAGATAATATACATATAGATACTTAACTGTAAAGCATAGTGATTAAAGTTGCAATCATCTAAATGTTCTACTGGTGGTAACATCTTTTCAGACATTCCTTCCCAATTCTTAAATGATTCTGTTTTAATCTCCTTATTAGTTTTGTAGTCAATAATATTTACTCTACCATTGACTACTTCAACTAAATCTGATTGGCCACATAAGCCTGCTGACTTAAGATAGACCATATGTTCTGGGTACACGCCTGGATCAAGCTTTTGTAAAGGAGCAATCTTTAAACCATTTGGTTGTTCATATGGTTTAAAAATAGGAACAGTTACACCTTCTCTTTCAATAGATGCAAGTGAGCATAAATCAGATTCTCTTTGGTTATGATAGAATGTACCTAGTGTTGTAGCTCTGTTAGCTTCATTATCCCAAATCTGAATAATTGTTTTAGGATCTACACCATACCACTTAGACTTCTTATTCTTACTTACTCTCTCTGCTACCTTCTTAGCATCAAAAGGTTTCTTAAGACTAGATAGTAAAGTAGTCACACTAACCCACTTGATTTCATCATTAGGGTCTACACTCTTGTAGCTGTGATCATCTGCATTAAATACTATGCTCATAGTTATGCATTTTCTATAATTGAATTAGCTAATGTTCTAGATGCTTCATCTTCAGATAAAAACATTTGGCGGATATTATTAACTTCATCTTTATCAAACTTACCCTCAATAGCAAGTAGATTTAACTTCATTAATTTATTTTCCGTTCTAAGCATATTTATTTCATTACTTAGCGCATCAAGAGTATCCTTTAAACTAATACCTTTAGAAGTTATAGTATCCCAAACAGAATGAGAAGATAAAGTATCATTAGGATCACTAAAAATAATCTTTGATTCACCAACAATTATTTTAGAACTTGGATTAGTAACAATATTAAGATTATTGGAACTAGAAATACTACCTACGTTTAGTTTAAAAGACATAACATTAATCTTTAAGATTTTCTAATTTATCCTCTTCTTCTTCTGTAGCAATTGCTTGCCATTTACCAAGAGGGCATTCTGATGAAAGAGATCTTGTTTTAAATTGAAGGGAACATCCACATTCATTACAACAAGGACCAGTACCTTTTACCGCACACTTTCTACCTTTACTTGGACATTCATTACAAACATCATATCTCATTCTTGCTACATCTTCTACAAACTCATCTCTTACTACTGAGTTCTTAATGCCTTCAAGAATAGCATTTCTATTCTCCCATATTGCTTTCAGGGCTGCTTTCATCTGATTCTTTTTTATAATTATTTTTTACTTCTTCTTGCTCAACAATTTTCTTTTCCACTTTAACTAACAACTCTAACTTAGTTTCTATCATTTTTTTATGAAAGTAGGCATTATATGTTGAGGTATCATGATTATCTAGAAGTTTAGAAATTTTATCAATGTTGTTTCTTACTGTTTTAGGTTTAACTACAAAGTGTCCTAAACCTTCTACGTTTATTCTAGGTGAATCTAAACTGGTTAATTTTAATCTTAATTCTTTATAATAAAATTGGACTAAATCCTCAACTAAATCTTCATCAACATTTAATTCTTCAGAAATAGGTCTATATAATATATTTGACTTTTTAGGATTCACTTGCAAAAAATTTATAGTCTAGTAATATACTACCTTCTGTTTGTATCTTAAGATTATCACTTAATAATACTATTTTTTTATTTGATGAATCCTTAACAACTATATTCTGTTTTTCAAATTTATTTATACAGTTTCTTACAGTTTGTGAAGATTTAAAAATACTATACTCTTCAGAAGCATCATAACAAAAACTTGTTAGTTCAATAGGTCCCAAAGTAGCTAAAAGAGTTAAGCAGTCTAGATCAGAAGAACTTACTGTTACACGGTTAATATAACAGTAAGTCAATATCTGATACTTAATGATGTCATTTTTTGACATCCTAATTCTTTTCTGTACTTGGTTAACAAGTGCCATGATTATTCTTTTTTAAGTTTTCTTGCTTTTGGCTCTTCTTCTGTTTCTTCTTCTTCCTTAAACATATTTTCTTGCTGTGCCTGAGCCATCATTGCATATTGCATCTGAATGTTAGTTCTTTTAAATCTAGCTTCATCAATTGCAAGTAATGTTTGTTCATACTTTAGTTGTGCTTCTAAGTATGGTAAAGATTCAGTATAAAACTGAAGCATTTGTTCTTTTTGAGCAGCTAGTTCTTCAGCTGTCAATTCTCTTTCTTGTTGGTTTTCCATAATATTTAATTTATTGGTTTACAACAAATATACAAAATAAGTTTAAATGTATATTGTTTAAATAAAAAATCCAGGCACAGAAAGTACCTGGATTACAGTATCTTGTATAATACTATCTATTCTTAATAGTAAAGTTTAAGATAGTTAAAAGGTAAAAGTCTCTAGATACATCTATCTCAATAGATAAGATATCAATGAATGAGAACCTTACTTTAATAGCTAACTTATCCCATTGTTTAGAATAAGTATTCCAACCATTTCTGAACTTCATACATACTTATTTATATGGAACATACGTAGTTTTTCCACCAGCTGCTCTTTTAGCTTTTAGGATTTGCTTACGTTGCTTACCAGATGAATCATAAGATACATGTACCCAATCAGGATTAGTATCTGTACCAAATTCCCAGATAAGTTGATCAAAGTTTAGATTGTCTTTAATATAGTTAAAGATTTCAGAATTAGTTACTGTTGTGCCATCCATGTCAATATCAATAGCTTCACCTTGACAATGCTGTGAAGATAATGAGCCACCAATAGCTGTATTTAACTCTTTGCTGCGGTATCCTGAACTAATACGGATAGGAACACCAAAATGGTCACGGATTGGTTGAAATACTTTCTCAGCCAATAATTTAAAGTTCTCAATGTGCTCAGGTGTAGGCATATTGGAGATACCTCTTCTTTTTGCAGTTTCACTTCTTGTTACTTCTGACAATGCTAGATTTTTACTTAGTTGCATTTTTATTTATTTTATATGGTTAATCTACTACTTCTTCTGAAGTCTCTTCTTCTTTTTTAACTTTTTCCTTAAGCTTAAGTATTCTTCCTGCAGTTGTAATACCAAATGCACCTAAGGTAAGTAACATGAATCCATCAAAGATAAATTCTTTAATGATAAGTTCATTACCAATGATACCGGTAATTACATCTACAAATAGAACAAATACCATTGCAAAGAATGATATAACTCCTACAAATGCTTGCTCATTGATTTGATTATCATCTGAGATTAATTCTCTAAAAAACTTTTTCATAGTTTAAAAATATTTAGTTTAGGTCTTTTTGGTTTTACAATGTCAGTGTGCCAACCAAGGGGCGGTTCATTTTGTTTATTATCATCTGGACATTCTTCTGTTCTTTTGTAGAATAAAAGATCTCCAGTATAATCATCTTTTCTTACAATATAGTCTGATAAGTCTACAGCTACTATTTCATCATTAAGGTATGAATAATATACCCAAGATCCTTCTTTGGCTCTTTCTAATAACCAGCCCCGGATTGTATCTAACTTATCTTCTCTAATAATTTGAGTCTCTATGATTGTTTTGTATTCTGTATATCTAGAGGTATAGAAGATCAACATAGTATCTCTTAATGAGATAATAGAATCTTTTACTTTTGTTTCTTGCTTAAACTGTGCAATCTTAGCTCTCTGACTATCAAAGATTGCATTAATGGTATCTGCTTGAGCTTTTGTAAGGATAACTACAGAGTCTCCATCAATCACCGTCTGAAGTGGGTAGCGTGATTGGCTGAAACTCAAACTGCTTACCAGTAGACTGCTTGCGAACAATATCCTTTTCATTTGCTAATTCTTTTTTAATATCTTTTACAACAGATCTAGTACTATCTAGATCTCCTATAACTTCAGAAACCATTTCTTGCAGATTCTCTTTATCTTCTATTAATTCTTCTTTTTCAGCTTCTAGTTTATTTACACTATTTGTTAACTGCTTATTTGCTGTAGTAAGTTTCTTATTCTCACCTGTTAGTTGTACATTGTCTTCTACAACTACCACATGTTCATGTCCACTTGAAAAGATTTGTATACAAACAAGAGCAACAAATCCAAGTCCAACTATAAGAAGTTTCTTTTTCATTTTTTACCAAATAGCATCAATACAGTTTCTTTTAGACTCTTTGAGCTTTCAGTGCTTTCTTCTAGTTTCTTTTCTAGTTCATCTCTATAATCACCTTCCAGCTCTTCTACTTTTGCTTTCAAGTCTTCTTCACTTTTAAGAAGTTTATTTAAAAACATCCAGCATAGATAGCCCAGTGCTAATACAGCAAAGCCTAATACTCCATACTGTGTTAATACTTCAAAGGGACCAAATGACATTATTTCTTAGTTTTTCTTTTTACTACTTTCTTTTCTGTAAGCTCTTCTTTCATCTTCTTGTTCTCATCAAGATATCTCTTGATAAATAACCAAGCAACATATCCAAGAGCAAGTACTGCTAGACCGAGCGGACCATAGTCTGCTAATTGTGCAAATACACCAAAGTCTGGTGCTATTGTTTCTACTGCTGTTGTATCCATTATCTTTGTAATATTAATTGTTTTACTGCATCTGATAGTTCACTTACACTTCTAGCCAAGTTCTTGATTTCAAGTTGTGTTTGTTCTTGGATTGCTTGGTATTTAAGTCTAGACTCTTGTTCTACTAACTCAATTTTTCCTTTTAATTTTCCTAGACTCTCAGTATTGTTTCTAACATCTGTATGAATCAGTCTTAGAAAGTAACCAATAACTCCTGTTACTGCAATCAATCCCCATTGTATAAGCTGTGTGATTTCCATTATTTGATAATTAATCCTGTAGTTAATATTCCATTTAGTAGTAAAGAGATATTTCTTTGTCTTTTTAGTTTTTTGATATCAAAAGCTTGTGATGTAATAATAGTATCCTGAGAGTTTATAATATATCTCTGTGCTACTATAATGGTATCTTGGGCAGATATAATTGCATCCTTCTCTTTGTCTCTACGGTAGAGTACATGGATCATAGTATCCTGGATCTGTGTAATTTTAAAAGTATCTCTGGAGTTTTTAACTTTCTCAAGTTCTGCTTGTAAATCATAAAGACCATGATTAAGTTCATCAATAATAACTTTGCTATTATCAATTACTTTACCTTGTTGTTTAATTACAGTCTCCTTACCTTGGATTCTAGTTTCAATAGTTTTTTGATTACTTACTGGGTATACCTGTTTAGGTTCTCTCATTATAAGAACTACACACATTACTCCTAGAGCAATCTGAAAAAGTAGAGATAAGTTTTGCTTGCTATACATATCTATAATATAGTGATTTTAAATAACTTTTACAAACCTAATTCAGGTGCAACTTCTTCTGTAATAGCATGTCCTGCAAATGCATGCTTAGGATTCTTAGGCTCTACTAGGTTAGTACCAAAGTCATATTCATTGTCTGACATTACATCGTAGTGGTAACCGTCAGCATAGATAGGTGGATCCGTATTTGGGTCAAGCATGATCAGGCCGATTTCTACAACCGCTGCCACACCTTCTCCGTATACCAAAAATGTTTCTTCTTGGAATGTGCTTTCAACTAAAATCCCTTTAGCCTTTAAGTCTGCTACTGCTGTAGCTTTGTCTGAATAAGATAATTTGTATATCATGGTGTTGTTAATGCGATGCACTCTGCATCAGTTAAAACTTCTGGATAAATAGCTAATGCTTTAATAAAGGAAGGAGATGCAAGTTGATATAAACCTATAAATGAGTCTATACTATTTATAGTTCCTGTTGCTCCCGTTGTAGTATTAAGTACACCATTTATAAAAAATTTAGTTTGGCTTCCATCTTGTACCACAGCAAATTTTCCATTAGAAACTCCTGTATCTATAAAGACACCATTTAGTTGAATGTTCCAATTTTGATTTCCAACAAATCTCCATACTGAAATATCAAATCCTGACGTAGCTGTAAATTTAAAGAAATGGTAATTAGATCCTGTTGCACCAATAGCATTAATGTCAAAGAAAAATGTATTTTTTGTAGCAGTTAATAAACCTGATGCTTGAAAATTAGTTCTTGTAAACGCATCTGCATTCCTTGTAACTGATGTACTTGTAGTTGGTATGTATGAGGTAGCGCATGGGCCAAGTTCATACTGTGATTTAAAAATTAAAAAACTTCCCGAACTTGGGGCAATGTTAACTCTAGCAGAAACAGTTGAAGTGACATCAGCTTTTATGTATACATAATACCATCCATTTGAATATGCTATATAATTAACGTCTCCTGTTTTAGATGGATTACCTGAAGCATCAAAAATAAAATTTCCATTATTAGCAAAATGTCCAGCTGATGCAGAAAAGTTTAAAGTTATTGCAGTTACAAATTTTATAAAATGACCACAAGAGTAAGTATTTCCTGAAGTAAATGATACATTTTCGTTTGCCCTAACCCCACCAGCTCCCAAACTTGTAACTTTAAAAACATCAGATGTATTACCAAAAGGGCTATTTGTTGTCTCTGAAGCAATTGTACACCCTCCAAAAACACTAAACCCTAAATTATTTGAACACAAATTTGTCCTCTGCGGTTCAAGCAACAAAGCAGATGATCCTGTTGAATAGTCAATACGAGGGATGTCTAAACGGTCTGTTGTGGGTAAGTATGTTAGTGGTTGAGTTCCTTCTACTAGTTGCGCTCCCCATGCATAAAATGAATCAGTCAAGGAAAGAGAAACATTTATAGAGTTCATAAGACTATTGGCAAAGTAAATACCAATTACTCTATTTGCACCTG
>Ga0315903_10000590_pt1 | contig 54820 bp, 60 predicted proteins | sample LakEriMetagenome_7_FD_203524 | JGI IMG/M metagenome (GOLD analysis project Ga0315903, IMG submission 203524) | Freshwater fungal communities from buoy surface, Lake Erie, Ohio, United States - Buoy 2 MA119 | ecosystem: Environmental > Aquatic > Freshwater > Lake | place: USA: Lake Erie, Ohio... | reverse complement strand
TGTTGCTGAGAATACAAAATTTGCTTCGAAGAGCCGCCAAAAATTCAGAAAGCCCTTCAATGAATGAATATCGGATTGGTGATAACGAAATCAATTTTTCCAATCTTGAAATTCGTAAAGGAGATCAGGTAATCCGTCTGACCAGGAAGGAAGCCATGCTTTTGAAGTTATTGATTGAAAGAAGAAATGAAGTGGTTTCAAGAGAGCATATCCTGGAAACCGTCTGGGGTTATGACATTTACCCTTCAACAAGAACCATTGACAACTTTATAGTTACTTTTCGCAAATATTTTGAAAAGGACCCCTCCAATCCTCAATATTTTCAGTCCGTAAGGGGAATTGGATACAGGTTCGTGGATGCAGCCTGAGTAGTACAGTGTAATGTAACATCAGTTTACCTTTTTAACAATTGTCTTCATGGGTGCTGTTAAAAAGTTGTGTCCTGATATGATTATCATTACCCTACACAACAACCTCTGTCATTATTTTAGCGAGTAATTTTTATTTTATTATTTTTCATCAGTTCACAACCAAAAACAATTGAATGGAAACAGGTGCTATTGAACGCAGGTCGGGCCTGAATTGGGATCAGTTCATTGATCAGTATGTGAAACCAAACAAGCCGGTGATTATCACCGATGCAGCTGATAAATGGAAGGCGAAGAGCTTATTTACGCCTCAGTATTTTAAAGAAAACTATCCCGACAGACAGGCAACAATCAACGGCAGGCAATATACCATCAGTGAATATGTCGATCTGATGATGAGTTCCACCGAAGACAATCCAGCTCCCTATCCGTTCAAGATCGATATTGAACGGAATTTTCAGGAGTTGATACCGATGATTTCACCCGGATTCGCGGTTCTGGCAAATAACAGACTGAAAAGTAAACTCATCTCCAAGCGACTCATACCACAGGCCGCTACCTTAGAGGTGTTCTTCGGGGGAGCATCAGGTTGGTTTCCCTATATTCATTACGATCTTTACGGAATGTATGCCATAGTGACACAGCTTTATGGCCGTAAACAATTTATCGTGTATGATCCTTCTCAGGAAGCGTATATGTATCCCGAAAAGGAACATCCGTGGAAGTCATCCATTAAAGAATATTATAACCCTGACTTTAATAAGTATCCCCTTTTTAAAAATGCAAAGCCTGTAAGCGATGTGGTAAGTCCCGGAGAAACGATTTTTGTGCCAAAAGGATGGTGGCATACAGCAAGGTCTTTGGAGCCAACCATTTCGATCGCCCAGGATCTTCTTACTGAGTATAATTGGGATATTTTCGAACGTGATGTGATGTTTTACAAAAGAAAAGAAGGTATGGCACGATCAATTGCTTACTCCTTATACATCAAGTATGTTCATGCAGGTATCTGGTTTCAGGAAAAATTTGGCGGAGGTTACAAAGGGTCCTGAATCCAAAGCAGATTTGTTAATTTCTGATCGCTGCTGACATGATTTGAATGGAACATTTTTTTTGTGTTTTTGGCTTTCATTGTGCACGCAGTCCGGCTGAATTTAAATTTCTGAAAAGAACACGGGCAGAAGTGATCATGATCCTGTTTTAATTTGAAACAACCGATTCAGTAATTTGCTAAATTCGTAACATGGTTCAAACAACAAAACCGGTTTCTTTCATTGCACGCCTCATCACAACCACACTGGCGGTCATCATTGTTTCCTGGTTGCTGCCGGGTGTGCACATCGACAGTGTGATCACAGCGATACTCTTTGCCATCGTACTGGCACTTTTGAATGTCCTGATCAAACCATTGTTGATTTTACTGACCTTACCTATTACCTTCCTTACACTGGGGTTGTTTTTACTGGTGATCAACGCACTGGTGATGTTACTGGCAGCCGAGATGGTGCCGGGATTCAGTATTGACGGATTCTGGTGGGCTGTACTTTTCAGTATCATCCAGTCGCTAACAGTTTCCGTTTTACACGGATTGCAAAACGCATTTTCCGGAAGATGACAACTGTTTAATTACCTTCTGCAAATCTGATTGTAAGGACAATACTCGCACAATTTTGTGTCCTCTGTCTGACGGAATGGATTGTGGTGATTAAAGATTTCCTTTATGAGTTCACGCAGATGACTTCGGAATTCCTCATTGGATTCTTCGGAAAAGGCTTTTTCATTTGTGGGCCAGTTGATTCCATTGGAAAGACCGGTGGCCAGATAAATACCGGCTAATGTGACGGATTCCGGATGAGAGGACTTGTATAGCAGATTATAAAAGTACAATTGAAAAAGAGCCTTCTTATCGGGTTTGCTGAATATTTCGGATATGACGGAATAATTCAGTTTCACTTTACCGGTTTTATAATCGATGATTCTCACTACACCGTCTTTCTCGTCCACACGATCAAATTTTCCTTCCAGCATCACATGCAGATCGTCTCTTGCGCTGAATTCAGCAGTGTATTTATCTTCCAGCGAAACAATCCTGAATGGGGCATCCTCTTTATCGATCAGCAAGATTCTTCTCACCAATTCTCTTAAGACTTCGGCCAGAATCACATCTTCTCCCAATAACTGATCAGGCTCAATACCGTATTGATTTCTGATAGCCTCATCCACATATTCGGCTGCGACCGGTATCAGTTGATCTATTTTGTCAGGTGTTATCAGTCCCTCAGTTTTCCTGTAAATATTTTCGGTTGCGTGATGGAGAATGTTACCGAAGTCCGCTGCTTCAATCCTCAATCCCGGCTGTTGCTTTTCCCTGATTCCTGCAATGTATTGAAAGTAGAATTTTAAACTGCAATGAAGATAGGTCGTCAAGGCCGTGCTGGAAAAAAATCTTTGCTTTTGACTCCCTGTCCGGAATCTGTTCAGCTCTGATATGACGGCTTCATTCTTTTGTATCACAACCGGCTGCTCTTCCGAAAATTCAGGAGGTACCTGAAGTGTTCGCTCTGCAATGGTCAATCGGTCACCCATGTATTTTTTCAACTCATGCCTGATCTGCAGCAGATATCTGGAAGGTTCGCCACCACCCAGCTTACCGACTTCTGAATTGTGAATGAGGTAAATGTTTTTTGCTCTGTGGAGTAGTCGGTAAAAATGATAGGCCCAGGAGGCATCCTGATCTTCGTAGGTCGAGAGCCCGAATCCTTTACGAAGCGAGTAGGGGATGAACGACCTGGCCGAACCTGATGCAGGCAAAGACCCCTCGTTGAGATTGGGTATGATCACCGTTTCGAAATCCAGGGCGCGCGATTCTAGAAAACCCATCAACTGTAGACCCTTTACCGGTTCACCTGAGAATGGAATTTTCAGTCCGGAAACACATTCTTTGATCATTTGCCAAACCTGTGTCTCACCAACAACCTCCAGGTGATCCGAAAGCTGTGACTTCAGCACTTCAATTTCCTCTGCAATGAACTTTAGTACAACGGATTCAATCTGGCCGCTTTTGGTTTCATGACGCTGAATGGATTCACTCAGATGAATGATCAGTTGTTCCAGAAATCCGAAAATTTTAGGAGATGAATTTACATCAGAAAAACATAAGGCAGCACCGTTGAACTGATAAAGCAATTCGATTTCTTCTGAACGAATCCATGGCTTTCTGATACCCTGAGGCAATTCACCTTTCAGGCTGAATCCCTGTCTGATTAAGGTGTGTCTGAGCAGCTTTTCTACAGCCGTTCTTTGAAACAGTCTGTTGCCTTCTTTATCATAATAAGGTTTTCGGTACAGCTCCACCAAAATATGAACGAAGTCAGAAAAGTGAGTGTCCTTTACAGGATAACCCATGGTGACGTTGATCATTCCAGCCTCTTCAGGTATAGAGTGGAGCATGGGGAAAAGCATTTTTTCATCAGGCAGAATAATGGCTGTTTTGTTGATATCAATCTGATTACCGGCAATCAAATCTGAAAGCAGCATTCCTGCATATTTAGCCTGACCCGCTACCAGCGGCACACCGGTTATTTCAATTTGTTTTTGACCGGTATCAAAAAAGGAAGTGGCTTTTTCCGGTAACGAATAAAGGGAAGTTTTCCTGAAATACATGCCTGCTTCATGGTTCACGGCTGCAATGTAATACGGATCGGCATCCCACATGATTTTCACATCAAAAGAGGAGCTGAGTAAACTGATCAGACTCTCTTCCGCTCTGGAAAACCCGTAAAAACCGGCAAAAATGAATCTGGTGTACTGGCTTTTAAAATTTCCTTTACGGAGCTGACTAATTATTTGCCTGTAAGCCCTGCCTTCATAACCAAATTGCTTTTTTGAAAGCGAACTGTTGAAGTCATCATAGATCATGCGTAACCGATCCCAGCTTTTGGCAAATTCCTGTTGGATTTTGGAGATTTCCGCCTGATTGAGTGATTTGATGAAATGCTGTATCCATTCAAGCGACTCCGGGTCATGAGCAAATGCGGATTCCAGTTTTTTCAATTCACCTACCACGGTAAACAACCTGGCCGGATCTGTCAGTTGTTTATCTGTTTCATCAAAATCGCTGATGAGCATTTTGCCCCATCCGTAAAATCTGGCGAAGTCCTGGTCAGGCCAATGTTTTTTGTATACATCGTAGAGCGCCAGCAGCAATGGAATTTCATCAGCGATTTCAATGCCTGAATGAGCGGCTACAAAGTCACCAATGCTTTTAATGCCGGGTGAAAACACGGGCTTTTGATTGGCTTCGGCAAGTCTTTTTCTGAATATCAGACAAGCCCTCCGTGTCGGGAAAATAACACAGGTGTTTCTGAGAACGCTGCCTTCTTTTTGCAGTACTTCTTTGATCACATCATCGAGAAAAGTCAGCATCATCAAAAGCAAATCATTTCCGGTAAAATTACTCAAATCATCGGAACGGCTGATAACAAAACAGCCCCCGGGTTACGGAGGCTGCTTTTTGGTTGTTCAGGTAATATCTTAACTGTTGACGCGCTTCTCTTCGATACGTGCTTTCTTTCCGAAAATACCACGGAGGTAGAAAATTCGGGCACGACGCACAACACCGCGTTTGTTAACGTCAATACGGGCAATCTTAGGACTGTTCAAAGGGAAAATTCTTTCAACACCAACACCGTTGGAAACCTTCCTCACGGTAAAAGTCTTAGTAGCACCATGTCCTTTGCGCTGCAACACAACGCCCTGAAACTGCTGCTCACGCTCCTTGTTACCTTCTTTAATCTTATATACCACAGTTACAGTGTCACCGGCCTTGAAGTCAGGATGGTTCTTTTTCTCAGTCAGAGTTTCTTCAGCAAATTTAACTAAGTCCATGATTTTTAATTATTTACACTAAAACGGGGACTCCGTAATAGGAACTGCAATATTAAGGATTTTTTCAGTTTCAAAAGCACCCTGATAAAAAAGATTTATTTAATGAAAAACAGGGATTAATTATTTTTATAAGACACTAAATATGAGTATATTATAAATTGAAATGGTGATTTTTTATCAAATCTGAATCTTTAACCATACTCTATAGCGCCAATGTTCAATGATAAATGGCCAATGACCAATGACCAATGACTAATAACTAATAACCAATATCCCCTGTCAATTCTGTCTCTAATTGCATCATTATTCATTATTCATTATTCATTCCCGGTCGTCGTTCTCTTGTTCTTTGCACCGCCTGCTCATGCCGCCATTCGTGGATCAGTTTTTCGTTACCGGATAAGAGTATCTCAGGCACCTTCCAACCGTGATAATCAGCCGGTCTTGTGTACACCGGTGGGGCGATGAGATTATCCTGAAATGAATCGGAAAGTGCAGATGTTTCATCGGAGAGCACTCCTGGAAGCAAACGAATCACACTGTCGCACAATACCGCTGCGGCCAGTTCGCCTCCCGAAAGCACATAATTCCCGATGGAGATTTCCCGGGTAATCAGATGCTCGCGGATACGTTCGTCAATTCCTTTGTAATGGCCGCAAAGCACTATCAGGTTTTGCTTCAGCGACAATTGGTTGCTGAGGGGTTGATCCAGCAGCTCTCCGTCAGGACTCATGTAAATGATGTCGTCATAGGTCCTTTGTGATTTCAGATGATCAATGCAGGCGGCAATGGGCTCAATCATCATTACCATTCCTGCCCCTCCGCCGTAAGCATAATCATCCACCGTTCGGTGTTTGTTAGTGGAGAAATCACGAAGGTGCACAAGATTTACTTCTACCAAACCTTTTTGCTGTGCACGCTTGAGGATGGAATGACTGAAAGGCGATTCCAGAAGTTCCGGCAATACGGTAATGATATCGATCCTGAGCATCCTGCAAAGTTAACTTTTGTTCTTTTCAACCGATCATCAGAGCACCCATACAAGACAATAACATCAAACAACCGACATTTAATAACTAAAAAACCAAGAACCAGAAACCACGAACCAAGAACTAAGAACTAGGAACTAAGAACTCCTATCTCCTTTTGCATCGCAAAATGCTGCACCTCTCCAAAAAGCAAAAATGTTTTTTCAACCACCCTGTAGCCCATAGATAAGTAAAACGGCACGGCATTTTCTCTGGCCTGAAGAAAGATTGACGATCTGCCCGATTGCCTGCAATACGATTCCATGGTTTCCATCAGTTTCCTGCCAATACCCTGACCATGAAAATCAGGATCAACGGCCATGTACCTGACTTGTGCCACCGATTCAGAGTTGAACTGAATCCGGCCGGTTCCGACAATTTTTCCATCATCCGTCACTGCCATGAAATGTCTCGAGGTTGGCTCCTGATCATCTCTTTCAGTCCCCGGAGGCTGATTCCAGGGCTGGCGAAGTACCTTCCAGCGAAGCGCAAAGTAGGATTCAAATTCATCCCGCGAATGCGGCTCACGAATGGTGACAGCGGGCCTGCTTTTCTTTTCAGGAAGAAAAATTTCAGTTAACATACACCTGGCACTTCCTCCTCCGTGTTTTTCAATAACCGGGATGGAAACTGTCAGGGGAGTGGAGTGCTTTTCGATGGCTTTGATCTGGTTTTTATGAAGACTATTGTAGGCTGTAGTCGACATGATGGTAAAAGGGTGGCCATCTCGGTTGGCGACCTCAAGCATGTTTCCGGCGAAAGCCATGGCCTGACTGGCGCTGATTTCAATGAGGTCGCGCGAACTCTTTTCGAAATGCTGGAAGAGGAACTTCCGCTCTAAGGAATCAGGAATCCAGTCACTGCACAAAATAGCAGTATGGGTACCAATAGCCATCAGAACATTGGTATGGTAAACCGGAAGATGATCGGGTCCCGAGGATTGAAAGATGACCTGTTGATAGTTGAGTAAATCGGCAACTTTCTTCAAAACCTGAGCATGTGAACGCTGGCTCTCCGCCATGAAAACCTTGTGGTGAAGATGGTCAAACACCAGGCTCCCGGTTCCTTCGAGGAATTTCACTTCCGATTCAAATGATGTAAGATCTTCCACTGATGTGACACAGAAGAGATCGCTTAACTGTTCAATAATATCCTGCCTTTTTTCCCTTCGTCGGGAAAGCGATTGCATTGGGTAAATGATCATCCTGCCGTCATGGTGGGTGGTGATCCAGTTGTTAGGAAAAACGGCATCAGGACAATTCAGGATGGCGCGATCATCAAAAATGAAGGTGCTGATGTTTTCCTTCTCAAGCGCATCCGCAAAAGCGTTGAACTCTTGAACCGCCTGATCCTGTTTATCGGCAGACTCCTGCTGCTGGAATGCATTGGTACCTGCTGTTTCCGGATTGAAGCCAAACCCCGCAGGACGCACCATCATCAGTCTGGTGGCAGTCTGTGTCATGAAAAGTGGATGATTTTCAGGTATTCACCTTTGCCTATGATTCGGCTGATACTGGTGATCACTGCGGGAGAATCATCGGCATGGTGGATGCGGTCTTCGATCTGATCGATTGAAACGAGTTGCTCATTGGCCGGAATACTGGCAAATCCCCTGTAAGTGGCATCGCTCACAATAATGGCGGTGATTTCGCCTTCGAGCCGGCCTTTTTCGGTAATAATGAAATTTTTCTTTTTTGATTTCAGGAGCTCAATAGCGGCTTCCACCCGTTGATTGTGGCTGTCACGGTCTTCTGTGAGTTGCGTTTGTGTTGTATCGGTATCAACGGGAAAAAGTCCTGTTTCGGTCATGACTTTTTTAAGTTCCCGCCTGGCTTCTGCCGATGATTGGTAAGTGGCCACAGGTTGTTTGGAAAAATCGAATAAACCTATCCGTAGTTCAAGGTAGCCATCATCATTCAAAAGGCAATATACCGAGAATCGTTTCTCGCTGAAGCGTGATTTGCGGTTGAGTCGGGGAGTATGTAACAAAATATCCTGACTCTCTACAATAGAAGCCATGATATTGCCACCGGTGACAACATGATCCAGTGAGAAGGAAGCACGGGCCAGAGAGGCGAAACGGTTGTTTTTGAAACGCGACACAATAGCCCAGGCTTTTTTTCGGATGTTTTTGGAAGCTGTGATAAAAATGATGTCGCCTTTTTCGTCTTTGAAATAAAGTACTCCGGCTTTTGATGGCAGGTTGTTCAGTTGATCTTCCGGAATTGAGGAGTGATTGGTGCGTTTGTATCGTTCCTGATAAAAATCTGATAACGTACCATTGGTTTTCTCCAGCATTAGCTCGAGCAGGCTGACAGTGGCTCGTGCGTCGGCCTCAGCCCTGTGAGCGCCTTTCAGGTCAATACCCAGACTGCGGCAAAGTTTACCAAGGCTGTAGGAGGGGTGGCCAGGAAGCAACTTACGTCCCGAATGACAGGTGCAGAACAGTTTGTGTTCAACCTTAAATCCTGATTTCTCCAGCTGATGGGTGAGAAAAGAGTAATCGAACATCACATTGTGGGCCACGAAAACCCTGTTCTCCAAAAGGGCGGCTACTTCATCAGCAATTTCAGCGAACCGCGGAGCCGAGGCCACCATGTCATCTGTAATACCGGTGAGCCGGGAAATAAAAGACGGAATCTCCTTACCGGGATTCACCAGAGTAGTGTAGGTTTCAGTAATCCGGTTGCCATCGTGCAAAATAATGGCCATTTCAATGATGGCTTCACTCTCAGGGATTCCCCCCGTGGTTTCTAAATCGACTATGGCGTACATGGGAAGGTACAAAGATAGGGCAGATTTTGAGGATCCTCAAATTGTTCAGGGTTGATTGTTTCACTTGGGGCAACACCCAAAATCCTGGCTGAAATCAGTTGACTTTAACAGGGTTCTCGAAAAGCCCGCCGATCTTTCTCTTGTTCTTAATCTTGTTCATTCTCGTAATCTCTTGTTGTTATTTTTCAAATCGAAGTATTAACCCCATAATGGAATGAAGAAAATGCACATTCTGGTGTTGTGAGGTTGTTCAAGAATTAACAAAGCTTGAAATAGCCATAAAAAAAGCCCTCTCGAAAGAAAGGGCTTGAATTTTTGTGCGCGGGAGGAGAGTCGAACTCCTACAGGTGTTACCCCACAGGCTTCTGAGACCTGCGCGTCTACCAATTCCGCCACCCGCGCTGAAGTAGAACCGCTTCGCAGAACAAAACAGCGTAAGCTGCTTCTAGTATCCGCAAAGGTTTATGTAATTATTCATTCGGAAAAAGCGCAGAGCGTTTTTTCCGAACCACTGTGCAATTCACAAAACTGTGCTTGCACAGAAGCGTGATGCGAAGCATGTCTGCTTCTGTGCCCAGGACGAGATTCGAACTCGTACACCTGTTACGGCGCCACCCCCTCAAAGTGGTGCGTCTACCAATTTCGCCACCTGGGCCAAAGGTGATTTGGAGGGTGCAAAAGTAGTGGATTTTAATTTATCATTGTTTTAAGCTTTAAAATTATTCATCAAGCCCTGTGAAACAGTGCATTTCATCCTTCTGTTGCCGCTTTTTTGGCATCCTTTTCCTGATATTTGCAGCATTAAAACAACTCTCATTTACCTATGAAAAGAAAATCAACAGCCATTTGGACTGGTCCCGGAAAGACCGGTAAAGGTACATTAAGCTCACAGTCAGGCGTTTTATCGACGACTCAATACTCATTTTCTTCACGTTTTGAAGAGGGAATCGGAACCAATCCGGAGGAGCTGGTGGCAGCTGCCCATGCGGGATGTTTCAGCATGAAACTGAGTTTTGTCTTGGGTAATGCCGGTTTTGAGCCAGAGAAAATCGAAACCAGCTGCACTATTACTCTTGAAAACGGAGCAGTGACGAATTCTCATTTGAAAGTGACTGCTAAGGTTCCGGGAATCTCGGCCGAGGTATTTGAAACAAGTGTTGAAGACGCCAAGAAAAACTGCCCGATTTCCAAACTTTTGAATACGGAAATCACTCACGAGTCAACATTGGAAGGATAAATCTAATGATGGATTGCAGATGGGGTTATCCTATCTGCAATCCTATTACCAGTACATCGTCAACCTGCTCCAGATTGCCCTTCCAGTCGTGAAAGTGCTTCGATAATTGGCGACTTTGTTCAGCAGCCGAGAAGGACGATGTTTCCACAAGTACCTCTTTCATTTTCCGGGTCATAAACTTTTTACCCTGTTCGCCTCCAAACTGGTCGGCATAACCATCAGTGAAAAGATACAGTCTGTCGTTTGAATACAACTGTATTGACTGACTTGTAAAAGGTGTTCGTTCTTCGAACTGCAAACCTCCGACCGGCATTTTATCGGTAGAGCAGGTAAGTATTTCCTGTCCTCTGACTACCCATAAGGGTCTGTTGGCGCCGGAGAATTCCAGGTTTTTAAGGCTTTGGTCAAATACGCATACGATAATGTCCATACCCTCCCGTGAATCTGTTTCATCCTGATTCAAGGCAATGACCACATCCCGGTGAAGACGGTCAAGAATGGCCGCCGGATCACTGAGGTGATCAACCGTTACGATCTGATTCAATAGCGACATGCCCAGCATGCTCATCAAGGCACCGGAGACTCCGTGTCCCGTGCAATCTGCTGCCACCACAATGTGTTTTCCACCGGCGTTTCCAAACCAATAGAAGTCGCCCGCAACAATGTCTTTTGGGTAGTAAATAATAAAATTCTCCGGAAAAAGGTCAAGCAGCATCTGGCGGGAAGGAAGGCTGGCTTCCTGCAACCGTTTGGCATACCGGATGGAGTCGAGGATCTCTAGATTTTTGGCTTCAATCAGTTCCTTTTGTTCCTGAATTTCCAGGGTTCTTTCTTGCACCTGAGTTTCCAGCATTTCATTTTGCTGAAGAATCAGCTTCTCCTTTTCCATCAGGTTGAACAAAGCTTCCTCCTGTGCTTTTGCTTTCTCTATTAAGGCCTGCTCCAGCTTACTTTTTGCTTCCAGACCCTGCTTTAAAATTTCGATCTCCTGAAGCGCCTTGAAAAGAGTGGCTTCAAGATCTTCGAGGTCGATGGGCTTGTTGATGAAATCGAAAGCCCCGCGATTCATGGCAGTTCGGATGTTCTTCACATCCCCGTAAGCTGAAACCACAACCGATTTAGTGACTGTATCGAGACCCTGAATATTGGCCAAAAGTGACAACCCATCCATCACCGGCATATTGATATCAGTGAAAACCAATTCAATTTCAGGATCTGCTTTGAGTTTTTCAAGTGCCACAGCACCGTTTTCCGCAAACTCAAACTGCAATAAGCCCTCCCGGATTTTGGAACGAAACTTCTGCCTGATAATCAGTTCCAGATCAGGTTCGTCGTCGGCTATAAGTATCTTGGGCATGGGTTCGGAAAGTGTAAAGATAAGACATTGAGTTCTTAGTTCTTAGTTCTTAGTTCTTAGTTCTTAGTTCCTGGTTCTTAGTTTCTGGTTCTTGACTATTGGCCGGAAGGAAGCAATGTATTGCGTTCTTCTCTACAATACTCGCCGTTTTTCATAAACAACCTGTCTCAACTTTATCCCTGACCCTTCGACAAACTCACTTCGACAAGCTCTGTGCAGCGCAGTTCGTCGCAGCGCATTGCCCTCCCTGACACCCCTGACTTATTCCTGACTCTTAGGCAAACTCAGTTAGTCATAGGGCATCAGCCTATATTGTTTTTGGTAATTTGTTTACAGCCCGCTCCGAATCCTATCACCCATGCAATTTTCCCTATCTTTGCTTCATGCCCAATGCGCCTGATATCTTCCGGCTCTATCGTGAAATGGAAAGGGACAATGTTCTATTGTCCTTCAAAGGCAGCATCAGCGCCGAACTGCTAAGTGCTATTTACCAGGTAGTAGAAACCAAGCTGATCGATCTTGGTGAAGATCCGCGCAAGAAGAAAAAAGTATACCATGTTTTGGTTGAATTGCTTCAGAACATTTATCATCATATGGATGAAATGCTGGAAGCTCAAAGCGGCCAGCGGGATGCAATGTTTATGATTTCCCGTTCCGATGATGGCTTGTATCATATTTTCACCGGTAACTTCATCCTGAAGGAAAAGTGTGGCATCTTGTCCGAAAGGATTGAGAAAATCAATTCCATGACACCCGAAGAACTAAGGGCACATCATGTTGGAAGTCTCGGTACTACAGAACTCTCTGATAAAGGAGGCGCCGGACTGGGTATTATCGATATCGCCCGGAAATCAGGAAACCGGCTGGATTATTCTTTCCATGATGTTTCCGACAAATATTCATTCTTTACATTGCTGGTAAACGTTTAGCCCACTATATGAACAATCTGCAAATTGTGCCCGGTAACAAAACTCCTGCTATCACGATGGATGCTGCCGGATTGATTGAAATGAAAGGAAAATCGATTCCTGAAAATACTGCTGAATTCTATCAGCCGGTGTATGAATGGCTCGATCAATATGCCACAACTCCTCAACCCACGACAAGGGTGCTGATTAACTTTGAATACTTCAATACCAGTTCAAGTAAGTGTTTACTGGATATTTTCAGGAAACTGGAGGCCATCAATAACTCAGGTAAGAGCAGCGTTTCTGTTACCTGGGTTTATGATGAGGATGACGAGGATATGATGGAAACGGGCGAGGACTATAAATCGATGGTCAAACTGCCTTTTAATGTTCAGGCCGGTTAAGACTTCTTATTAGAGGCAAACATTCCTGAAAGCAGTCTCTCAGAAAATCCCAGAAGCTTTTTAAGAGAGTTATTGTACAGTGTGATCACCAGAATTCCGGTCATCATCCAGACAACCATGAGGTTTACCAGATAGGTTCCGGTCATAGTACCAAAGAGGTTTTTTCCGGAAACATAGAAAGGGGCCCTGATGAGGGAATGCTCAGAACCATTCATCATTACCGGCCGGAAGCGCCTCACAAAACGGTTTTTCTCTTCAATGATGAAATCAAAATCCCCTGTGGTGGATACCAGATCCGACAATCCTTCGTTGGTATAGTCTGCTTTCAGTTTTGCAAGATTTTCCGAACCACCGCCCTTAGATTCAAGTTCTTTTACTTTCTGATCGCGCTGACTGCTCAATGCCTTGTAATGGTTCATGTAGTACTTCTTCGCGTCAGTGAGGTATTGCTTCATGGAATTGTAGGCAGACTGGTCACCTGCTTTCGCGATGAGTTCCGAGGAGAATTTGTTCTTAACCGGTATCCTTTCAAAGGCATCCTTAAACTCATTCTCCAGAAGTAATTGATTGGCTTCACGGTTGAATCCTTTGTGCAAAGAATCCAGTTTATCGTTCATTTTCACGATCCAGAAATCCCTGCGGTAAACAGATTCGCTCATCTGCTTGTTAAGGTCGAAAAAGTGCTTTTCGTATTCGTTTTTGGAATACTGATTCACTGCCAGCGCTTCGAATGCCCATCGGGAAGCCATGATTTCACCGATGACCGGCACCTTGGTTCTGTTGCTTACTACCGGATTCAGGTTATCGAATTTGACCATTACACCGCTCAATATGATTTGGGGTATGATCAGAAATGGGATCAGAATGTAAATGGTTACCGCCGAATTGAAGGCGGATGATATATTAAGTCCCATCAGGTTTCCGAAGCAGGAAACACTGAAAAGCATCAGCCAGTAATCGGTGAACATGTCCTGAACTTCAAATATGTAGTTTCCGATAACTACGAACGTGAAAGTCTGGATTGCTGAAATTCCCAGCATGATCAGAATCTTGGAAAACAGATAGGACCCCCTGCTGAGATCCAGGAATTCTTCCCGCTTCAGTATCTTTCTGTCTTTAATGATTTCCTCTGCACTCACAGTCAGTCCCATGAACAAGGCAACAATGACACCCATAAAAATATAGGCCGGCAGGTTGAGGTTGTCCTTAAAGATGTAATCAGCACCCGGAGCGTAGTACTTGAGGAAGTAGGCGAGGATGAATGCCAATACCGGCGCCTCCAGGAAGTTGATCATCATATACTGATTGTTCCTGAGCTTGGAAAGTACATCCCTGGTCAGAAAAACCTTCAGTTGACGCAGTCTGGAAGGTTTGGCGTGGTGCCTGGATGCAGCCGGCAATTGCGTTTTCCCTGAAACATTCGGCAAGCGGTTTTCCTCATAGAAGGAATACCATTCCGGAGGTGATATCTTTCTGTTCGGAGTGGGGTGCCCGAATTCATCAAAAACCTTGGATTCTATGATGGTGAAGATCTGTTCCGGATTGATGTTTCCGCAAGTAACACACTCACTGGTATCTGCGGAAGCGAATCCGGCAGTTTTCTTGAAGTAAATGACGGAATCAGAAGGGTTACCGTAGTAGATCGGAAATCCACCGGTATCCAGAATCAAAAGTTTATCGAATAATTTGAAAATATCAGATGACGGCTGGTGGATGACCACAAATACCAATTTGCCTTGAAGTGACAATTGCTTCAGAAGGTCCATCACATTTTCTGAATCCAGTGACGATAGTCCGGAAGTGGGTTCATCCACAAAAAGCACTGCCGGTTTGCGAATGAGCTCCAGAGCAATGTTGAGGCGTTTTCGTTGTCCGCCACTGACCATTTTGTTGAGTGGATCACCCACCCGGAGATCTTTGATCCGAAGCAATCCCAGAGAGTCAAGGAGTTCTTCTGACTGACGGGTAATCTCTTCATCAGGAAGGTCTCCCAGACCGAGCTTACTGTTGTAAAACAAATTCTGAAATACCGACAGGTCGTCCATCAGCAAATCATCTTGTGGAATATATCCGATAACACCCTGCAATTGATCCTTCTGTTTGTGGATATTGACTCCATTGATCAGCACCTCTCCCTGCTGAGGTGCCAGGTTGCCGTTGAGAATGTTCAGCAGCGTTGATTTGCCGGCACCGCTGCCACCCATGATGCCGATGAGATTTCCTGAAGGGGCGGAAAAACTGATGGGATGCATACCGATGGCACCGTTACCGAACCGGTATCCCACCTGATTGACCGTCATTGATATTTGATCTTCTGACCGGAAATCGAGGAAACACCTTACAACATCGCTGTAATATACCGGTGCCAGTCGGGCTTCTCTGATTACAGAGCCCTGTGAAAACGGATAAACTTGTCCGGAATTCAGTGTTTGCCCGTTCATGAGCAGGGGCATATTGCCGAAATAACGGACAAACAACAATCCCTCATCCCTGACATTCAAAAAGCACAGTTCACCATAAAGGGTTTCGTTAGTAATGCTTTTGATATTCGAATAGGGTATTCCTGTGCCGGAATGAATAACCAGTAAAGCGTCGGTGTCGGGCAATTCGGCATGATGGCCCGACTGACAAAAAGCATTGCAGATTTTATGAAGTTCAGGGGAAATGTTAAATACACTTGAAACCGTTTCAATAAATACAGTCTCCTGCGGTCCTGCCTGTTCTCCGAATGAATTCGAGAATTCAATGAGTTTTAGCAAAACAATATATTTCTGCTTTTGATCCAGTTCCCCGTTGATTTCAGTACAGATTTTAAGAACCTTAACGGAATTGGCGGCAATTCTTTTTCCTTCACGCCCTTCGGCCGATTTCCCTCGGAGGGATATTAGATAATCATCGAAAAATTTCAGATAAAACTCCTGACTTCTGCTGGTGACCTGCTGCCTCAGGAAATTGATTACAATTCCTCTGGCCTCATCTGTCAGCTGATCCCTGTTCGCAATAATGGCAAACAGTTGCATCAGGGCTTTCAAAATCCGCTCACTCATAATTTATTGGGATGTTACGTAACAAAAAAAGGAAAGAGTGTTACCCCTTTCCTTTTTCAGTTGATCAGTATCAGATTACTTGATGATATTGGATCTTACTGCTGCAAGCTGTTCGTGAAGCTTGTTGAGGTAGTCTTTGTTGATTCCGGCAGCATCAGCAGGTTCTTTGTATAATTCAAGCAACTTGTCGAATCCGGATTTTACATCGGCCATTTCCGGATTGGAGGTGAATTCACCTAGTACTTTGGAAATGTTATCCAGATAGACACGCTGTTCCCAAATACGCTGATAAAGCATCTCGTTGGATGGGTTTCTTTCTCCGTTTTTAAGCAAGCTCACTGTGATATACTGACATTCAAGCCAGGATCCGGCAAGAATCTGACTGGCTGTTTCCAAACGCTCGTTTGAACGCAGATAAGAATCTGTCGCAGCATAGGCCTCATCAATTACGCGGCTCAACGAATCACGGTTTTCTGAATTGGCTTCAAAACGATCCACAAAACGCTTGAAGGTTTCTCCAAGGTTCAGAGCTTCCGCCATGGTTTTAGATGCAGTGTAATAATTGTAGATATCGGTGTTTCTTTCATTGATGACCAGATAGGCCAGATCGACTCCGTAAATACCATAGTTGAAAGCCTGTTTAAAGGTGGTGGTATAGTTACTGGCATTGGCCGATGGGTTCAGTAAACTTACGTCTGCCGGAAGGCTGGCCTGTGTCACCTCATCGAAAATGGTCATTGGTGATGGCAGGTTGGCAATTGTGTAGGAGAACCGGAAAGTGGCAACTTCGTCAAGAGGCGTTGTATCCTGCACAACGGTTTCTGCTTCCTGACTCTCCTGTTGTCCGCCTCCGCAAGAAGCAAACAAAGAAGTTATTGTAATTGCGGCAACAAATAACTTGAAGGTATTTTTCATAAATCAGATTTTGAGCAAATATAGGCATCATCCACTAAATGACAATCCCAAAATTCAGAGTACTTTCCGGGATTTTTCAACCATTTTAAAATGGTCTGCCATTGTATTTTGAAGCCACTGTATGTTGATGTAAGTTATTGAAATTTAGATTTTTAATGTTAATCAATGAAGGTCGGGGCGATCAGGGGTTTCGATCCATATATTTGCACCTTAAAATAGATTTTTATGGCGGGAAACGGCAAAGTTGACCTGAACTTTAACAAAAACGAGGATTTCAATAAAACCCAGGTCAGTCTTTTGAATCATAAGCTGGCTCAGGTATCAGAAGGCGGTGGTAAAAAGAATGCTGCCAAACAGAAAGAGAAAAACAAACTTTTAGCCAGAGAGAGGATCAGCTATTTGCTGGATAAGGACCGCCCGTCCGTTGAAATTGGTGCTCTGGCTGCGGATGGCATGTACAAAGATGTGGGAGGTTGTCCTTCGGCGGGTGTCGTTTCTGTCATCGGCTATATACAGGGTCGTCAGTGCATTGTGGTGGCTAACGATGCCACTGTTAAGGCCGGAGCCTGGTTCCCCATGACCGCTAAAAAGAATCTGAGAGCACAGGAGATTTCCATTGAGAACAAATTGCCTATCGTGTATCTGGTCGACAGCGCCGGAGTTTTCCTCCCCATGCAGGATGAAATTTTTCCCGATAAGGAGCACTTTGGCAGGATTTTCAGGAACAATGCGGTAATGTCATCCAAAGGCATCATCCAGATTGCGGCTATCATGGGCAGCTGTGTTGCAGGAGGGGCTTATTTACCAATAATGAGCGATGAAGCCATGATCGTGGATAAAACCGGATCGATTTTCCTGGCCGGATCCTATCTAGTGAAAGCAGCAATAGGGGAGGATATCGACAACGAAACGCTCGGAGGCGCCACTACCCAGTGTGAAATTTCCGGTGTAACCGACAATAAGTTTGAAAGTGACGAAGCCTGTCTGGATTATATCAGGAGCCTCTTCGGGAAAATCGGTGACTTTGAAAAAGCCGGATTCGACCGAGTGACACCACAGCCACCTAAAGAAAATCCCAAAGAAATTTATGGCATACTTCCCTCTGAAAGGGAGAAGCCGTTCGAAATGCGCGACCTGATTGCCCGTCTGGTGGATGAATCATCATTTGATGAATACAAGGCGCTTTATGGCCAGACCATCGTATGCGGTCTGGCTCGAGTTGATGGATGGGCAGTCGGTATTGTGGCCAATCAGCGTAAGGTGGTGAAAAGCAAGAAAGGGGAAATGCAGTTCGGAGGGGTCATTTACAGTGATTCCGCCGATAAGGCTTCGCGGTTTATCATGAACTGCAACCAGCGGAAAATTCCGTTGATTTTCCTTCAGGATGTCACCGGTTTCATGGTGGGCAGCCGGTCTGAACACGGAGGAATCATTAAAGACGGTGCCAAAATGGTGAACGCGGTGGCCAACAGCGTGGTTCCCAAGTTTACGATAGTGGTAGGTAATTCCTATGGTGCCGGCAATTACGCTATGTGCGGAAAAGCGTATGACCCCCGATTGATTGTGGCCTGGCCCAGTGCCCAGATAGCAGTCATGGGTGGCGCTCAGGCAGCAAAAACCCTGTTGCAGATACAGGTTTCATCACTCAAAGCTCAGGGAAAGGAAATTACTCCCGAAGACGAAGCCGACCTCCTGAAAACCATTACAGACCGGTATACAAGTCAAACCTCTCCTTACTACGCAGCTTCCAGAATGTGGGTTGATGCAGTAATTGATCCTCTTGAAACCAGAAAATGGATTTCCATGGGCATCGAAATGGCCAACCACGCACCCATCGAAAAGCCGTTTAATGTAGGTGTAATACAAACGTAGGGTATAGGCATTAGATATCTGAAATTAAACACTAAACATCCGTAATCACCATCCGATTCCGCCACGACATTGAATCAGTATTCCTGTTGCCTTCCTTCACAATTCAAAATTCACCATTCATCATTCATTCATCATGTCAGATTTCCATTCCATCATCGATAAAGTCCGCGAATTCCACGAAGTTTTCGGACTGGATTTTCACCAGGAACCCAAGACAGATGTCGGTGACCGTATCATTGAACTTCGCCACAGACTGATGGCAGAAGAAAACGATGAATACCTGGAGGCAGCCAAAGCAGGAGATCTGACCCAGGTGGCAGACGCTTTGGGCGATAAATTGTACATCCTTTGCGGGACGATCATTGCCCATGGACTTCAGCACAAAATCGTGGAAGTTTTTGAGGAAATTCACCGCAGCAATATGAGTAAGCTCGACGAGAACGGGAAACCAATCTATCGGGAAGACGGTAAAATCATGAAGTCTGACCGATATTTTTTGCCGGATATTGAAAAAATACTTGGTTAGTCGAAAGTCGACAGTCAATAGTCAACAGTCAACAGTCGATCAATCCCAGGACCATTGACTGACTCCTGGTTCAGATCCTGTCGTATTGATCCAAATCCGGTGGAATTCCGGGATGGTTCACTTTTGTACCTGATTTTTCGTTGTCTTTCACTTCTCTCATTTAGCTATAATTCATCTCTGAAAAGCGTTATCTTTGCACCTCTTTTTTAACTGCAAATGATCAAGATAACTTTTCCCGACGGAAAAATCAGGGAGTATGCCCCGGGTACTACTGCTATGGAGATAGCAAAAAGTATCAGTGAAGGACTTGCCAGGAATGTGCTTGCCGCGAAAGTGAATGGAACAGTGGTAGAGGCCGGTCGCCCCATTACGGTCGATGCGTCCATCGAGTTGCTGACGTGGGATTCTCAGGATGGAAAATCCACATTCTGGCACTCTTCCGCACACCTCATGGCAGAAGCGCTTGAATCACTGTATCCCGGAATCAAGTTCGGAATTGGTCCCCCCATTGAAAATGGTTTTTATTACGATGTGGACCTGGGCGAACAATCCATTTCTTCTGATGACTTCAAGCAAATCGAGGATAAAATGGCCGAGCTTGCACGCAAAGGCAGTTCCTTTGAAAGGAAAGAAGTCAGTAAAAAGGATGCGATAACTTATTTCGAAGAAAAAGGAGATCAATACAAGCTTGATCTGTTAAAAGACCTGCAGGACGGAACCATCACTTTTTATACCCAGGGGAATTTTACCGATCTGTGCAGGGGCCCGCATATTACCGACACAAGCCACATCAAGGCCATTAAATTGATGAGTATCGCCGGTGCCTACTGGAGAGGGGATGAAAAAAGTAAACAGCTGACCAGGATTTATGGCATCACATTTCCGAAGCAAAAGGATCTGACCGATTACCTGACCGTTCTGGAAGAAGCCAAAAAGCGTGATCACCGTAAGCTGGGAAAGGAACTTGAACTCTTTACCTTCTCTGAAAAAGTGGGCATGGGGCTTCCGCTCTGGCTCCCCAAAGGTGCTCAACTGAGAGAAAAACTCGAAAGTTTTCTCAAAAAAGCCCAGCTCAAGGCCGGCTATCTTCCCGTGGTCACCCCTCACATTGGTCACAAGGATCTTTATGTGACCTCCGGCCACTATGAGAAATACGGGGAAGATTCATTCCGTCCGATCAAAACCCCGGCGGAAGGAGAGGAGTTTTTCCTGAAACCGATGAACTGTCCGCATCACTGCGAGATTTATAAAAGCAAACCGCACTCCTACAAGGAACTTCCCATCAGGTATGCTGAATTCGGTACCGTTTATCGCTATGAGCAGCACGGCGAGCTTCACGGCTTAACCAGGGTAAGAGGGTTTACGCAGGATGATGCCCACCTTTTCTGCCGTCCCGACCAGGTGAAGGATGAGTTCATTAAGGTGATAGATCTTGTTCTGTATGTTTTCCGAGCTCTCGATTTTACCGATTTTACTGCTCAGGTCTCACTACGGGATCCTGAGAACAAAACCAAATATATCGGCAGTGACGAGAACTGGGATAAGGCTGAGCAGGCGATCATAGAAGCCGCTGCTGAAAGAGGATTGAAAACTGTAGTGGAAACAGGCGAAGCTGCTTTCTATGGTCCTAAGCTGGACTTTATGGTAAAAGACGCACTTGGCCGTAAGTGGCAGCTGGGCACCATTCAGGTGGATTACAATTTGCCGGAAAGGTTCGAACTTGAATACACCGGTTCCGATAACCAGAAACACCGTCCGGTCATGATACATCGTGCCCCGTTCGGCTCTATGGAAAGATTTATTGCTGTCCTGATTGAACACTGTGCAGGAAACTTCCCGCTATGGCTCAGTCCGGAACAGGTTATAATATTGGGAATCAGTGAGAAATTCAATGATTATGCACATTCTGTGTCAGAATTGTTGAAAAATTCCGATATTCGCGCCTCCGTTGACGAGAGGGACGAAAAGATTGGGCGTAAAATCCGCGATGCAGAGGTGCGAAAAGTACCTTATATGCTGGTGGTAGGAGAAAAAGAAGCCCTGTCAAATACGGTTTCTGTCAGAAGGCATGGTCAGGGTGACCTGGGCAGCATGACTCTTGATCAGTTCAGGAATCATATCAACGCAGAAATTGAATCAGCCATTTCGGCAAACGAATTTAAGTCGAATTAAAACAGAGGGAGGTAACACATTTCTACATTTTACAAAAAGCCCGGTGGGGGTAGCGGACCAGGTCGTTTCAACCGACCAAATCGCTTTCAGAAAAGGGAAAATGAGCACAATATCAATGAAGATATTTCGGCTCCGATGGTACGACTGGTTGGTGAAAACATTCAGTCAGACATTTATCCTCTTGAAAAGGCCCGACAGATTGCCAAAGAACTGGAGATGGATCTTGTTGAGATCGTCCCAAACAGCGATCCCCCCGTTTGCAGGGTAGTCGAATACCAGAAGTTCCTTTACGAGAAGAAGAAGAAAGAGAAGGAAGCCAAGGCTAAAACCGCTAAGGCGGTGATGAAAGAGATCCGGTTCGGACCCAATACCGATGAACATGATTTCAATTTCAAAGTCAAGCACGCCATAAAATTCCTCGAAGAAGGAGCAAAGGTGAAAGCATACGTTCACTTCAAAGGAAGAACCATCGCTTACAAGGAAAAGGGAGAAATCATCCTCCTGAAGTTTGCTCAGGAACTGGCCGATTACGGAAAAGTGGAGCAGTTGCCCAAACTCGAAGGAAACAGGATGTTTCTGCACCTGGTTCCGGTTCCAAAGAAGGTGAAGAAGTAGAAAAGTTAAGTGGAGAGTGGGAGAGTGGGTGAGTGGTTAAGTGGAGAGTGGGTTAGTAATAGGAAGAGCACAAATCATCATCCATCCATCATAATAAATCATAACAATCATAACAGATCAACAATTAAAATATCACCACAATGCCAAAAATGAAAACCAATTCCAGTGCCAAGAAGAGATTCTCTTACACCGGCACCGGAAAGATCAAGAGAAAGCACGCTTACAAAAGCCATATCCTCACCAAAATGAGTACCAAGCGTAAACGCGCACTTACTCATGCAGGTTTGGTTCATGACTCCGATGCCAAGAGAGTGGCAAGAATGCTTTCTGCCTGATAAAAAAAGTACAAATAATTCTAAGTATTAACCAGGGAAATAGCGCTAAGATTCCTTTACCATAGGAACGCTATCACCAAAAATTGATTTAAAATGCCAAGGTCAGTCAATTCAGTTGCATCAAAAGCCAGGAGGAAAAAACTCCTGAAGCTTGCTAAAGGAAACTGGGGTGCTCGCGGAAACGTATTAACCGTTGCCAAGCACACCGTTGAAAAAGGTTTACAGTACGCTTACCGCGACCGTAAAACCAAGAAAAGAAACTTCCGCAGTCTGTGGATTCAAAGAATCAATGCAGGCGCCAGAGAGCACGGAATGTCCTATTCTCAGTTGATGGGCAAACTCCACGAGAAGGGAATTGAACTCAATCGTAAGGTCCTTGCCGATCTCGCCATGAATCATCCCGATGCTTTCAAGGCAGTAGTTGACTCTGCGAAGTAACAGGACTTTCATTCTTATTAACAAGGCCGCCCTCTCTGAGAGCGGCCTTTTTTTTCGGGATTATACAATGACGATAAAAAAATCTGTTTTATTAAAATCTTCTGAAACCCAGTAATGGTGAGGGTTTCAGCCGTTTTTATTTTTATTTTTTTTATTTTCAAAAAGCTCTTTTCCCTATGAAAAAATGCGTTTTTTAAAGCGCCTCTCAAGTGAAAAAAACGTTTGATAACTTTCTTGTCACCGGTGTTCACAGAGCGGAATTAGTGATTTATTTTGTTTCATTGTTAAACCAAAAAACCATAAAAACAGTGGCAACAAAAGCAAAAAAGAAAGCTCCGGCTAAAAAAGCTGCCGGAAAGAAAGCAGCTCCTAAGAAAGCTGCAAAGAAAGCAGCTCCTAAGAAAGCTGCTAAGAAGGCTGCTCCTAAGAAGAAGGCTGCTGCCCCAAAGAAGAAAGCTGCTCCTAAGGCAAAAGCTAAGCGTAAGCCTAATGCAGCATTCATGAAGCCTTTGACCATCGGTGCTGTTCTTCAGCCTGTGGTTGGCAGCAAACCATTGCCCCGCACAGAAGTTGTAAAGAACCTGTGGGCGTACATTAAAAAGAACAAACTTCAGGATGCAAAAAACAAGCGTATGATCAACGCTGACGAAAACCTGAAGAAAGTGTTCGGTGGCAAGAGCCAGGTGAGCATGTTCGACATGACTAAACTTGTCAGCAAGCACCTCTCCTGATCACTTAACTGATCATTTAAAGGCCGCCAAAGCAGTTTGGCGGCCTTTTTTTATAGAGATTGGTGTTAGCTTTGAACCATGCATCAAACGGGCGTAAAAAGCACTGCAACCCCATTCAGGTATTTCCTGTGGCCTCTTGTCGTTTTTCTGGTTCATTACCTGATAACAGGTTATTTGAACCGTTACGCTACCGATGACTTCGAATTCCTGAACAAGTTGCGTGATTATGGTTTTACAGGTTCAGTTAAGTTCTTTTATGATACGTGGAGCGTTAGGTGGGCTTCCATCGGACTCATGAATGCTTTTTTCAGTCTGCCGGATGTATTTAACCCCCTCTTGTGTTACAGCCTTTTCATCCTTTTATTTCTTTTGATCGCCGGAAAGAGACTGGTGGAACAGGTTTTTCAGGTCAAAGGAACGGAAGCGGTGGTTCTGGCTTCCTATCTCCTGATGGGACTCTTTTACACTTGCTTCAATATTGGTGAAACATTCTATTGGATCAACAGCTCAGTTACCTATCTGGTGGCAACGGCATGCCTGGCAGTTATGTTGTCTGAGCTTTTTCTCCCCCGTATAAAATGGTATTCCTGGCTGATTCTTTTTGTTTCTGCCGCTTATATGGGCGGATCCTATGAACCGATGTCATTTGTTATCATGAGTATATCCGGCATCTTCATCTTTGCGATGTTTAAAACGCATGGCCCGATGGCGGCAGCCAGGCCTGCGGTGATCAAAACAATCATTTTGCTGAGCATTTTAATGATTGCTTTCGCAGTGAGCTTTTCAGGAGAAGGACATAAGATCAGGTCCACCTTTCTGCCTGACACTACCATCCTGTACAGGGCCTGGGCATTTGTCAAGGCAATGATCAAAATCACAATCCTTTTCGGTCCATGGAAACTGCTTCTTGCCATGGTTTTCTGTATGCCGTTTTTTGTATTGGCTTCTTCCGGAAAAATCAAATTGCCGGTTGAAATCAGCATTCTAAAAGCAACAGGTGTCTTGATCATCCTGTTTGCACTGTCATATTTTCCAATCGTTTTTGTGATGTCGGAAATGGGACCTGAACGTGCCTGGATGCAGGTGACATTTTATATCTGTTTGTATGCTGTTTTTATATCGGTTAAACTGGGAGAAAAATTCAAAAACCATTACTTCACCGGTCCGGCAGGTTTAAGGTCATTCACCTTAACACTTGCTGTGGCATTACTCGGTTTTGCAGCAGTCCAGCTGGATCGTGATGTGATGTATGTTAAAGCTTATGAAAGCCGGATGACTTATTTGAAAGCGCTGTCAGAATCCGGCCAGGCACTCCCTGAAGTGGTCGAACTGAAACCGCTTCCCGAACCCGGGCTGTTGAAATCGGCAGAGATCAGTGAGTATCCAGATGGGGCGTTCAATCATTTTTTAACTGATTATTTTCGTTTGAATACCAAAGTAAAGCGGGAGATTCAGTAATCACAATCTGAATCCCGGTTATAAAAAAAGGCCATCTCGAAGGAGACGGCCTTTTTTTGTAAAATGAGTCAGATAATTACTGCTTCACAAAGCGTGCAACAGAGTTTGAACTTCCTGATGTAACAGAAAGGAAGTAAACGCCTGAAGACATTTTGGAAACATCATAAGAGAATGATTTTTCTCCGGCAGTAAGTCTGATGTTTTCTGACAGGAACTCTTTCCCCAAGGCATCCTTAATGGTCACTGTTGCCTCAGAACCTACCGGTGATGACAGATCAAAATGAAGCATGTTCTGAACAGGAACAGGATAGAGGTTGGAGATTCCAAAGCCGTTTACCAGATCAGCAATTCCGGTATTACAAAGCGGGCTGCCGGGAGGGGCAACGTTTACGGCAAGTGAAGGACCGGTGATGGTACAGGATGGATCCAGTGTAAGCTGAGTCATGAAAGTTCCGGGAGGAACGGCAATAGATCCGTTTCCGAAGATCACCGGAGTCCAGTAGTAAGTACCATAAGGAACCTGAGCTGTTCCGATCAATTGACCGTTATTGATGAAAGTACGGAAGCTGGCAGCAGGAGCTGGGTTTTGTACAGCATAACCGGCTATCAGAGCAGGATTATTCAATGGATCATTTGATCCTAATAAGTCAGCATTGGAGATCAGCCAGCCAAGTCCCGAAACAGAACCGACTGTAGGAGTAACTACACCTGAAATGTCAAAACGAACAGTATCACCGGGACAAACCAAGGTCTTGTTTGCCGTAGCGGTACCGATAGTTACCGTAGGATCTGTACAGGCAACGGTCAACTGCTGAGTCACCTCAATCAGGTATTCACCATTTGAAATGGCTCCGATGAAATTGAAGCCGTCAACCATCATATAATAAACCACTCCGGGTGATGTATTGATGGTAAGACCTGCAGGGTAGGGTGGATTGCCACCCGGGCCGGCGCTCGGTCCGTCTTCGTTACAGGCGAATGGAACAAGTGATCCGCATGCCCCGGTGTAAATGGCGATTTGGGTATCACCGTCATCAATATAGTTGGTTACTCCTGCACCGTCAGCGGTTTCAATAAAATACTTGCCGCCATCACCGGTAAAGGTGAACCAAAGGGTGTTTTCCAGTGTAGGATTGGCTCCACCACCATCAGGTTCGCCAAAGCACTCGTATCCGACAGTAGGGTCGGCAAGTCCGGTAGTGGCTGTTGTGTTGTCATAAGGTCCGAGAACAGTCGTAGTTCCCACAGGATTTCCGAAAGCCGTCTGAATGCTGATGGCACCGGAGCAATTGTCATTGGCAGGCTGAGCAATCAGACTACCACCTCCGATTAACAGAGCTGTAAAGGTGAGAATGGGTAAAGATTTTAATTTCATGAGTTTATTGAATTAAATGATTTTTGGTTTGTAAAAGTAAGAATTTTAATGGTAGTTTCCAGGTAATTTTCCCCGTCAGGTTGAAAATCACCCCGGCGGATTTAAAACTGGTAACCTTCAATTTTGGATGATTCTTTCAGGTAGTAGAGTCTCCCCAGCCACATATCCACATCGTAAACTGGTTCTTTGTCTTTGCCCAGTAAAATGGTATTCATCACCTGTCCGTTTTTCCTGGAAACCTGCAGCAGTTTTGCATCCTTTTTTCCTTCGGAGGTCATAACAAGCATGTAATCGTTGGTTTGAGTGGTGGCCTTGAACCTTTGCTGAGCCATTTTGATGTATGAGGCAGTAGCGCCGGCCCCTGCAACTGTAGCATCGCCAAAAGCTTTGGAAATCTCGCCGGTGACCTGTTTGGTGGCTCCGGATCGTGAATCTTTCACTTCAATAGATTGAGAAGCTGCTCCAAAGGCAGCGGAGTAAGTGGCAAAGGCTGCCGTATAGTATGCCGCCCGAACAGCAGAAGCGATGAGCAGGGCTTTTCTGAAATCAGATATTCCGGGAGCAGGGAAATAGCTGGTGTATCTCACAGTACCGGATTTTTCGATCAGAGCCATGTTCTGTTCGGAGGTGATCAGGATGCCGCCATCATAGATTTCACTTTGCTGAGGCTGCTCTTTTCCCTGAAATACCAGCGGAGTGGAACTCACCTTTTGAAATGATGATAAATTGGAAGGATCCAGTTTGTACAACAGGTTGTCGCCTGTATTGAAAATATAGATGCCGGAATCATCGGAAGTAATTAAACCGGCACCTCCTTCCAGGCCATCCTCATTGTACCATTCACCGGTAGTCAGGTTCAGTACATTCACCGCTTCATCTGTTCCAACCAGAATGCCCGACTTTAGTATTTCAGTATAGGTAACATTGCCTTTTATTTTAGGAGCTTTTTCGAAAATCAAACTTCCTGTTGCAGGATCAAGCAGGCTGAGGCTGCTGTTCTTGCCCTGGCTTCCGGCAATGAGCAGTTTGCCATCGCTCAGAGGTACCATTCCGGTGGCAGTACCTTTGATTCCGATACCACCTCCTTTTTTACCCAGTAATTTGCTGCCGTCGGCGTAGCTGAGCATATTGATATTGCCATCGCTTGAAGAGCAAACCAATAAACCGCGCTCTGAAGCATAACTGACTCCCAACGGAAATCTCAGCTCAACAACAGCAGGCCATTTGTGTTTTCCGGTGACGATGTCAAATGCCATATAAACGGAAGTGTAGGAGATGGATACCGTCTTGTTTCCTTTTGAATCTACTTTGGTGGATTCGTTTTTTTTCTGTGCGGCGATGATGAATGTTCCGGGAGCCGATGGTGTTGTGATCAGCTGTGACAAAATATCATCCTTACTGATTTTACTGGCAGCGAAACCCTCCAGCATCCCAAGCATGGATGACATACCGGCAGTTTTGGGATCAATGGCAGTCTTCCAGATTTCAGAGCCGTCTGTGGCATTGATGCGTGAAGCAAAAAAAGCGGAGGTCATCAACACTTCATTGTTGCCGAGATCTTTTGCACCGGTAATAAAGCTGTAGGCGCCCGATTTCGACCATAGTTTTTTAGCGCTTTTCATTTCAACCATTACCATCTCAGTATTCTTGCCACCTTTTGATGTGCCTATTACCAGGATCTTTCCGCTTTCGTAAAGAAAATACTGATCAGTTACTTTCTCCAGCCCGGCAGCACCGGAACTAAAGACCACCTTGCCTTCAACCGGGTCAACAATATTGATATCGCTGGAGCCGTCTGAAGGAGAAACGAAAATAAAAGGTGACTGAGGAATGGTGGAGTAGGAGTTGCCTGAACAATTTTTCAATGATTCAATTACCCACACTTCTTCACCGGTATCTGAATTGATCCCGACCAGTCCTTTTCCGGTTGAGGCAATCAACTGGCCAATCGGTGTAACCTTCTGCCAGTTGACGTTGGTTTTAAAATCTCGGGTCCATAGCGGATTCGAAGCCGTCAGTGAGTTTGTGCTAAAAATAATAAAGGCAACAACCAGGCTCCGGGCAATTCCGGAAATCACATTTGATTTTTTCATTTGAAGAAGGATTAAAAAAAGGAATAATAAAATGGAGTCATTCCGGACCCCATAAAGTACACTGATGTCCCTATTGTTTGATGACCTTTCTGACGAGACGTTTGTTCTCAGTGGTAACCTCCAGCATGTAAATGCCTTTAGAGAAACCGGATGCTGGGATACTGATCTGGTTTTTAATAAGACCCTGAATGGTATTGGTGCTGTTCCAGATGAGTTTGCCGAGCAGATCCGTGACCTTGATGCTGGCATTTTGCTGCATGGTGGTGAACACCGAGAAATTCAGTTGATCATTGAAGGGATTCCCTTCTACAAATAACATATCTCCGTTTAGCGATGAACCGGGATTCAAACCGGCAAGCAGCATACAGGCCATCGGGAAATCAGGGATACCGTATCCCATCAGGGAATCAGGATTTGCAGATTGTGTAGCGCTCTGGCGGATGGCATTGATGATTTGCATATTGGTGGCAGTTGGATTGCATTGCCAAAGAGTTGCTACCATTCCGGCTATCAAAGGAGAAGAAAATGAAGTTCCGTTAGCGGGAGTGACATTACCACCTCCCCAGGGATTCGCAGCTAAAGTTTGCTGTCCCTGGGCTGCAATGTCAGGCTTTACTCTGCCATCGAAGGAAGGCCCTTTTCCGCTAAAGGGAACGTAAATGGATGTCGCGTCAACAGCACCCACAGCCAGAATGCTGTCGGCGTCGGCAGGGGCACTGATTCTGAACCAGGGTCCGGCACCTTCATTCCCGGCACTGTTGCAAACCACCATTCCTTTAGAGGCAGCCATATCGGCAGCTCTGGTAATCGGAGTGGTGTTACCGTCAAGGTCGGCATAACTGTGATCCTGTGATGAGTCATCAAAACGGGTGTAACCCAGTGAAGAGTTGATGATATCAGCTCCGGCACTGTCGGCATATTCTGCGGCCGAAGCCCAGTTGTATTCTTCAATGATATACTCTGTAGGAGCATCTTCAGGACGAAGCAAATGGAAGGAAGCATGCGGAGCGGTTCCGATCAGTTCTCCTGGAATATTGCCGCCTATAACAGACAAAACCATCGTGCCGTGGTAGTGGTCATCATAAACCATATCGTTATTATCAACAAAATCCCAGGTCGAAAGAATTCTGTTGGATGCTCTGAGGCTGTCGAATGCAGGCAGGTTATCAACTCCCGGAAAACCGGCATCCAGTACCGCGATAACCATTCCTTCGCCTGTATAGCCGTTTTGATGCATGATGTCGCCTTTCAGCATGGCTACCTGATTGTATGACGAGCCGTAATTGAATGCGGCAGTCCGGTAAGGTGAAGTGGTGACAGGGCCTTTACTGAGAATAGATTCATCTGAAAATTTCGGAGGATTGGAAGTCGAAGCAGCAGTTCTCCCTATTACTTTCCAGTCGCTCACGTAAGGCAATGCCAGAACAGTTCCAAGCACGGTGGGATCATTAATCACCACTGTTGCTGAGTTGAACCAGCGGGAAGTGTTTATGACCTGTGCACCGGCATTAGTCAATCCACTTACATAGGCAGGATTAACAGGGAAATCATGCTGTGTGATGGCAATTCCCTGGTTGGCTCTCCTGTCAATAGCCTTTTGAGAAAGAAAAGCCGATGGATTGGAGACCGAATAGGGAGAGTTGTTTTTGTCAGTGAAAAAAATGACATAACGGTTTTGAGCAAACGAATGAGTGGTCAAGACTATGACCAAAATCATTACCTGGTAAAATCTTTTCATGATTCGAATGGTATTACTGGGTATAAGAAATGAGCGTTTCTTTATATTTTCTCTGGGATTTTATGCCGGTTTGCCCGGGAATTGTATTGTCTTTGATGATTTCAATATTTTCCCGGTAAATCATTCCTACATGATTCGCATACTTTTCTACAAAGTAATACCTCTCAGTAAAATAATCTTCGTCTCTTTGAAGAACAGTTAATGTACTGTCGAATGATAATGACCCTAGAACCATAGGCTGGTGAAGGTCCTCATACCGGTAGGTCAAAGGATCCATGGTATTAAGAACATTGCCGTTCCAGGTCATGCTGGGCGTTATAGGAAATGCCAGCTTTACGTAGATAACATTTTCTTCTTTTCTTTCCACCCAAGAACTTGTCATGTTGGATGTCCAGACATCACTGATTAACCAGGGGTCTGCCGGAGTCAGTCTGGTATATCGTTCCAGTCTCAGTGTGGGTCTGTTCTGGTTGTCGGTAAATATGGATTCAACCACTTCCAGCAACTGATAAATCTGTGTGTCCTGAGCTCCGGTAAAGGCATCCTTGGTGATGAGTTCTGCATCATAAATGAGAGAGTCACCCACGGCGGCAGGGTAGTAGGTGTAAATCAATCCTGAAGGCTGATTGACGGAATTGTCATCATCGGAGCATGATGTGACCAGCACTATCATCAGTCCGGTTAAAATCAGGTATATATTTTTCATCTGCATGAATTGAATTATTTCATGATAAAACCACCACCTAACAGATCCTCTTCCTCATAGAAAACTGCACTCTGTCCGGGTGCTACTGCATTGACATTTTTATGAAACACCACCTGCATACGGTCATCGTGTAAGGTGATTGATGAAGGCGTTCCGGGATCCTTATAGCGTATTTTCGTCAAGCTTTCAGTGCTGTCAGGTATGGAGGCGTACTTGACCAGATTGACATCCCGAACCCACATTTCCCTTTTTTCAAGTTCTTCAAATGTACCCAAAACAACTGTATTGGTGGAAGGTTCTATACGGGTAACGTACATGGGTTCGCCAAATGCCACTTCCAGACCTTTTCTCTGACCGATTGTATAAAACGGATAACCTTTATGTTTTCCTAGGACTTTCCCTCCTGAATTCACAAATTTACCGTCTGCCAGCTTTTCTTCCAGTCCGGGTACCCGGTTTTTCAGAAAGGCCCTGTAGTCGTTGTCAGGAACAAAGCAGATTTCATAACTCTCACTTTTATTGGCCAGTTCATGAAATCCTCTGTCCATGGCCATTTGCCTGATCTCAGATTTACGGAACCCTCCCAGTGGAAATTTGGTTCTTGCCAGCAGGTCCTGACTCAGTCCCCACAAAACATAACTCTGGTCTTTATGATGATCAATGCCTCGTGAAATCACATACCTGCCATTCTCTTCTCTTACTTGTGCATAGTGTCCTGTGGCGATAAATTCGCAGTCGAGCATCTCCGCTCTCTTGTACAGTGCTTCCCATTTGATGTGCGTGTTACAAAGCACACAGGGGTTGGGGGTTCTTCCGGAAAGGTATTCATCCACGAAATTGTCAATTACGGCATCGCCGAACTCATTGCGTATATCCAGAATGTAATGATGGAAACCATGCTCCACAGCAATAGCCCGGGCATCGTTGATGGAATCCAGACTGCAGCAACCTGTTTCTTTCTTGGTTCCACCGGAGGAAGCATAATCCCATGTTTTCATGGTAATGCCTACGACTTCCCACCCTTCCTCATGCAGAAGCATGGCTGCAACCGAACTGTCGATGCCGCCACTCATGGCTACTAAAATTCTGCCTAGCTTGCTCACTTACTTAACCTTCTAATTTACAATACAAAGATAAGGTAAAAAAAGTTCAGTTCAGGAGAGCATTCCCGAATGAATTCACCGGTGGAATGGATAAGAAATACAGTTGTTATTTAACCAGGTAAAGTACCTCTTTGACAGCTTTGATGACTCTGGCAGGATTGGGAAGATAAGCCTCAATAAGAGTGGGGGCGTACGGTAATGGAACATCTCCTCCCATGACCCTCAGAACCGGTGCATCCAGATAATCAAATGCATCCTTCTGGACCTTAAAAGTTACTTCCGAAGCTATCGAAGCCAAGGGCCACGATTCTTCTACAATGACCAGGCGGTTGGTCTTTTTCACAGAGTTAATCACAGTATTGTAGTCAATTGGCCTGACGGAACGAAGATCGATGACTTCTGCATCGACCTGCTCTGTCGCCAGTTCTTCGGCTGCTTTCAGGGCAACCTTCATCATCTTGCCAAAGGATACAATCGTTACATCCTTACCGGGACGCTTGATATCTGCTACACCAATAGGCATGAGGTATTCTCCGTCGGGAACCATTCCCTTGTCTCCATACATTTGTTCCGACTCCATAAAAATAACCGGATCGTTATCGCGGATGGCAGATTTCAGCAACCCCTTTGCATCGGCAGGATTAGATGGAACCACGACTTTCAGACCGGGGCAATTGGCATACCAGTTTTCAAAAGCCTGAGAGTGTTGTGAACTAAGCATTCCTGCGGAGGCGGTAGGTCCGCGGAATACGATGGGTACATTGAAGTGTCCCCCGGACATCGACATCATTTTCGCAGCAGAATTGATGACCTGATCGATGGCAACCAATGAAAAATTGAAAGTCATGAATTCAATAACCGGTCGTAAGCCGTTCATGGCAGCACCCACTCCGATGCCGGCAAAACCCAGTTCAGCGATAGGCGTATCAACGACCCTTTTGGGACCAAATTCATCCAGCATTCCCTGACTGACTTTGTAGGCGCCGTTGTATTGTGCTACCTCTTCTCCCATTAGAAAAACCCTTTCATCTCTGCGCATTTCTTCACTAATGGCTTCACGCAGGGCTTCACGGAATTGCAGTTCTCTCATATACAATTACTTATCGATCGTTTAACAAAGGATAAAATCAGCCGCAAATTAACGCAATTAACTTGACAGTTAAAGGCTGAACCAAGGTCATAACTTTCCGATGGGGTGTGGTGATTCCTTTCAGGATGATTTTTTCCCTGAAGTGCTCATGGCAATAACATACTTTAAAATGGACTCCTGCATATTGTTGTCAACTACTTCTTTTTTCGCCTTCTTATTGGCTTTTTCAGCCATTTTGGGGACGATGGATTTCCATTGGGTTTCGTTCCATTTAACAGGATTTTTCAGCCCGTGACAAGTCGCACACTGAGCTTCATAATGCTGTTTTCCCAAATTTAGCTCTTCAACGGTGATGCCGGGGTATTTGGATGCTATTCGGTCGGCATCAGCCTGGGTAGGAGGGGCGGGAACAAATTTGGCAGCGCTGCAGGAAGCCAGAATGATCAAAGTGGCAGCATAAAAATAGTTTTTCATGTTTCGGGTTTTTGGTGTTTATTGATTTGATTGTTTTGATTGTTTAGTCAGATTCCAGTAAGTCTAAGGCAGTTCTCAGTTCGTTGAGAGTATGCAAGTTTCCCTGCTGACGCGCCAGTTCAATGCCTTTACTGTAAAGAGATATCGAAAATCCGGTGTTTCCAAGCCTTTCCTGAAGTTTTCCGTAATGATAATAATTAGGGAGATATTCAGGATGTTGCCGGTATAAATGATCCATCATGACGGATGCTTCTGTATCATTCTTCTCCCGGATCAATTCCAAAGCCAGTGCATATCTGCTGAATGCATCTTCCGGGTCTTCTTCCAGATATTGTTTCAGTATTTTGATTCGTTCATTCATAACTGGTCATCGGGAGGTTCGGTAGTGGTTTGTTAAATCTGTTTGCTTAGATTAATTCGCTATATATCAATATGCTGCGACAATTTTCAGCATCCTTAGGTGGAAGAATCTTCTGTTATCAGATATCCGGATTCGGTTCAATTTAATCAGGATCGTTTCTTAACTTTGCAATCCCAAATTTATATCCTTTATGAAGATTCTGGTTTGCATCAGTAATGTTCCTGATACCACTACAAAAATCAACTTTTCCGCCGACAATAAAGAAGTCGTAACCCAGGGAATACAGTATATTATCAACCCTTACGATGAAATCGCTCTGACCCGTGCACTCGAGCTCACCGAAAACAATGGTGGCAGCGTAACGGTTATTAACGTTGGAGACTCCTCAACAGAACCAACCATCAGGAAAGCTCTTGCCATCGGAGCTGCTGACGCGGTACGAGTGAATGCCCATCCCAGGGATGCATGGTTTGTGGCAAAGCAAATTGCTGCGGTGGCTGCCTCAAACTCTTATGATCTGATTTTGACCGGCCGTGAATCCATTGATTACAATGGCAGTCAGGTGGCCGCCATGATTGGTGAACTTCTGGATATGCCCTCCATTTCCATCTGCAAATCATTGAATGTAGAAGGCAATTCGATCACTGCTGAAAGGGAAATTGAAGGCGGAAAGGAAATTATATCATGTCCTCTTCCTGCAGTAGTCAGTGCCACAGAAGGCATGGCTGAACCCAGAATTCCGAATATGCGTGGAATCATGTCGGCCAGAACCAAGCCATTGGTGGTTGCAGAACCGGTGAATGTGCCTCAGTTTTCGGCTATCAGCGGCTATGATAAACCGGCCCCGCGAAGCAATGTGAACCTGGTGGCTGCAGATGAGGTTGACAAACTGGTAGAACTGCTTCACAGTCAGGCTAAGGTTATCTGATTACGCACCTCATAATCTAGTTTTTATCACTCAAACTTTACCATCCAACATATGTCAGTATTAGTTTATTGCGAAAACGCAGGAGGCAAATTCAAAAAATCAACTTTCGAAGCGGTTTCTTATGCTGCTGAAATTGCGTCCATGACCGGAACATCACTCACCGCTTTGTCAATTGGTGATGTTTCTCAGGAAGAGTTGAATGTCTTGTCAAAGTATGGTGCCTCCAGGGTACTGAATGTGAGCAATGAAAAACTGAAGCAATTTGTTAATATGGCATTTGCTGCCGTAATCGCGCAAGCGGCTAAAGAGGAAAATGCCGCGGTTGTTGTCTTGTCGGCTTCCTTTTCGGGAAAAGGACTGGCTCCCCGCGTTGCAGTGAAGCTGGAGGCTGGTTTGGTTGACGGTGCCATTGCCCTGCCGGATACCGCTTCCGGTTTCAAGGTCAGGAAAAACGCTTTTTCCGGTAAGGCTTTCGCAGATGTTGAGATTACCAGCGCGGTGAAAGTATTGACTCTGGTACCAAACTCTTACAAGGTGGTTGAAAAACCCGTTCCGCCTTCAGTGGTTGATTTTTCTCCTGAATTCAATGCCAACGCTTTCAGTGAAATGGTCAGGGAGATTGTCAGAGCCTCTGATAAAATTTCCTTGCCGGAAGCTGAGCTGGTGGTTTCTGCCGGACGAGGCCTGAAAGGTCCTGAGAACTGGGGTATGGTGGAAGAGCTGGCTTCCCTTCTAGGAGCAGCTACTGCATGCAGTAAGCCTGTTTCTGATGCCCATTGGAGACCACATTCTGAGCACGTCGGACAAACAGGTATTTCTATTAGCCCCAACCTGTATATCGCCATAGGAATTTCCGGTGCCATACAGCATTTGGCCGGTGTTTCATCTTCAAAAACCATTGTGGTCATCAATAAGGATCCCGAGGCGCCTTTCTTCAAAGCGGCCGATTACGGTATTGTGGGTGACGCTTTTGATGTGGTTCCCAAATTGATTGAATCAATCCGTAAGTTCAAATCGGTGCACGCCTGATACTGGCAGAACAAAGATTTCAGAACCTGATATCATAAAGAAAAACAATTCGTATTTTTAGGCTTGCTCATACAGGCCCGCTATACGGAAAAAGCAATAAAATGGAGAAAATAAGGCTCACAATCCTGACCCTGAATTTAAGTCAGACCCAGTCGGGAGCCTACGCGCTAATATTAGGGGAGGAGAGCGGATACAGAAGATTGCCCATTATAATTGGCGGATACGAAGCTCAGGCAATTGCTGTGGAAATGGAGAATATGACCCCAAGAAGGCCATTGACCCATGACCTGTTCAAGAATTTTGCCCTCAGTTTTAAAATAGATATCACTGAAGTAGTGATTTACAAACTCATTGAAGGGGTTTTTTTCAGTAAGCTCATTTGCACTAACGGAGAAACAACGGTTGAAATTGATGCCAGAACATCCGATGCCATCGCCATGGCTGTCAGGTTCAATTGCCCCATATATACTTTCGAAGACATCCTTTCGCAGGCTGGAGTAACCACTGATGAGGATTCCGGACCCTATTCCGAACAGCAAAGTGAAGCATCTCCTGCGAGAAAAAAAGAAGCCGCCCCCAATCAAGAGGAGTATTCTTCCATGAGCGAGGAGGAGTTGCAGGAATCGCTGATTAAAGCCATTGATGATGAAGCCTATGAAACCGCTTCAAAAATCAGGGATGAGTTGAACAAACGAAAAAAAGCCTAATTTTCGCCCCTTACATTCTTAGGTATGGCTTTCAACCGCGGCTTCCGCTATTTCTATCTTTTACACTTCATTTTCTTAGTTTTTGCGATGGCCTCCTGCACCAGACCGGCTCCACCGACTCCTGAGCAGTCACTTGCCAGATCCTGGCAGTATGTGTCAGTCAAGAATGATTCAGGCGCACCTGTCAGGAAAGTAGGGAAAAGTGATTTTTTGAAACTTACCCTCAATGGCAATGAAAGAAATTTCAATTACAGCTTAGAACTTGAAGCAATTAAGGCTTCAGGTTTATGGGAACTCAAAGACAGTGTTGTGTCCCTTACCTATGCTTCAGTTCCTCAAAGTAAACAAGTTGATTCTGCAGTGTATCGTTCCGAAGGTCTGGATGGAACAATTGATATATTCTCCTCCGGAGCCAAAATCGGTCAGCTGGGTCAGGCTGGATTGACTCCATCTCTTCAGACAAGGAATTTTCAAATACTGGAGTTGACAGAAAGTACTTTGGTCTTCAGGGAGTTATCAACAACTTACAAATTCAAATACACCCCTCCGGTGAACGAGGGCTCCATGAGTCTGATGTCAATTGGACGAGGATTGTTGGGGCTTGCAGTGTTGATCCTAATCTGTTACGCTTTCTCCCTCAATCGTTCCCGGATTCAATGGAAACTGGTGATTTCCGGAATATTACTGCAGATTGTAATAGCCGTTGGGGTTCTCAAGATAGATCTGATTAAAGATGCTTTTGAGGTTATGGGCAACTTCTTTGTGGTAATCCTTTCTTTTACTCTGGAGGGTTCCAAGTTTGTATTCGGAGATATGGTGAACCCATCCGGCTCTCTCGGATTTGTGTTCGCTTTCCAGATACTGCCCACCATTATTTTCTTTTCGGCACTCACCAGCTTGCTGTTTTATCTCGGTATCCTTCAAAAAATCGTTTACGGACTGGCATGGGTGATGAGTAAGACGATGAAATTGTCAGGAGCAGAATCCCTGGCTGCTGCGGCTAATGTCTTTGTAGGGCAAACGGAAGCACCGTTGGTCGTCAAACCATATATTTCCGGCATGAGCAGATCCGAGCTTTTGTGTTTGATGACGGGTGGAATGGCTACCATAGCCGGAGGTGTGATGGCTGCGTATATCGGTTTTCTGGGTGGAGATGATCCTGCCATGCGTTTGTTTTTTGCCAAACATTTACTGGCTGCATCTATCATGTCGGCACCAGCGGCTATTGTTGCAGCCAAGTTACTTCTGCCGCAAACCGAATCGGTGGATAAAACCCTGGTGATCTCCAAAGAAAAAATTGGCAAGAATGTTCTGGAAGCTTTATCTATTGGTACAAGTGAAGGACTAAAACTTGCTGTAAATGTAGGAGCTATGCTTTTGGTTTTTATAGCAGTGATGGCTATGGCCAATTACATTCTGAAAGATTTTCTGGGCGATTTTACCGGTCTGAATACCTGGGTGCAGAACATCACCGATGGCCGTTATGACGGCTTTACGCTCCAGTTTTTGTTAGGCTATATTTGTGCTCCGCTGGTATGGTTAATGGGGGTTTGTAAAGAAGATATGGTGCTGGTTGGTCAGTTGCTGGGGGAAAAAACAATCCTTAACGAATTTGTGGCATATGCATCGCTTGGGCAATTGAAATTTGCCGGAGCCTTTACTGAAGAAAAATCAATTATCATTGCTACCTATATCCTGTGTGGGTTTGCTAATTTCGCTTCCATCGGAATTCAAATAGGTGGGATAGGGGCACTTGCCCCGGATAAACGGACCGCGCTTTCAGAATTGGGTTTCAGGGCTTTGCTGGGCGGTACCGTTGCCTGTATGCTGACTGCTGTAATTGTGGGGATGCTTATTTGACCACCTTGTTTTTCTGAAGCAGGAAGGCCATTTTTTTGAATAATTCTTCCGGAATGAATGGCTTGGATATGTAGTCTTCCATTCCCGATTCGAAACACTTCTTGATTTCTTCCGGCGTGGCATTAGCAGTCATGGCCATGATGGGCGTGTGCCGCTTATCCGACTCCAGCATTCTGATTTTAACTGTAGCCTCGTAGCCATCCATTTCAGGCATTTGGATGTCCATCAAAACGAGGTCATAAGTATTGGATATTACCATATTGAGGGCCTCAAGTCCGTTCGAAGCGTGATCCATCTGGATGCTATTTTCAAAATCCCGGATGGTGTCTTCAGCAACAATTTTGTTAAACTCATTGTCCTCAACCAATAATAGTCTGGCATTCTGCAAGGCCTGTCGGTAATCCTCCGATTCGGAAGCCATTGCCTGAGCGGGTTCCTGAAGCGATTCGGTATAAGGCGCAAATGGAATTGAAAAATAAAATCTGGTGCCTTTTCCATATTCGCTTTCAAGTCCGATCTTTCCATTTTGCAGTTCCGTGAGCTGCCGCGAAATAGTGAGCCCAAGACCGGTGCCTCCGTATTTCCTGCTGGTGTCATTTTCTGCTTGCGTAAAGCTTTCAAAAATTGAATCCAGCTTATCTGCGGGAATACCGATTCCGGTGTCTGTTATTGAAAACTCAATTTCAACATAATCATTTGAATTACTTTTATTTGATAACTTTATTTCAACAAATCCTTTATCAGTAAACTTGATGGCATTGCCGGCAAGATTGGTGATAATCTGTGCCAGTCTGGAAGGATCTCCGAGCACCTTTTCGGGAACTCCGGGCTCGGTAACCACTTTCAGCTCAAGCTGCTTTTCATCGGCCTTCATCGAAAGAATATTCCTGACATTATGAGCCACCGTTGAAGGGTTAAATGGGATTTGTTCGAAAACCATTTTGCCCGCTTCGATTTTGGAGATATCGAGAATGTCATTAATGATGGACATCAGTTGTTCTGATGCCGCCTGAATCATTGAAATGTAACGGTGCTGTTGGGCGGTTAATTCTGATTTCAGGAGCAGGTGGGTGATTCCGATTACGGAATTCATCGGAGTGCGGATTTCATGGCTCATATTGGCCAGAAACTGCTGCTTGAATTTCTCGGAAGCCTGGGCCTGATCTCTTTCAATCAGGGCTTTTTTGGCCATTTTCCGTTCATCCACAGCCCGCAGCGTTTTTTCAAGGGTCGCTTCCAGGTCACCAAAATCGATTGGTTTGGTGATAAAATCAAAAGCACCCCTGTTCATGGCGGTTCGGATATTGTCAATGTCATTGTAAGCGGAAGCTACGATGCATTTGAAGTCACTCTGGGTACCACTGACTTTTTCCAGAAACTCAAGTCCTGTCATAACCGGCATGTTGATATCAGTCATAACAACTTCAGTATCAGGATTTTCTTTTATTTTATCCAATGCCTCCTGGCCGTTGCCGGCAAAATGAAAAGTATAGATACCTGAGGCTATGTGTTTGCGGAACTTTTGTCTGACAAGCAATTGCATATCAGGTTCATCGTCAACTACCAGTATGATTCGGGTTGGCATGGTTGGGGGTAAAAATTATGTCCGCTAAGTTATTTGAAAAATGATCAGATCCAACTGGTTTGAACGAGCTTTTGGGAAGCTTTTGTAACTGATTGTGGTCGCGCGAATTACATAATGGTTGTTAACACTTTATTTTACTTAAATTTAATTAATTGATATACAATAAATTATATGGTTTCTTAAATTTGTTAAGAACTGACTTTCTTTTTTTTTAAAGTGCTGATTGAAAATTAAAAAACATCTTGTACCTTTGCCCTTCCCAAAAAATGGGGGTTTCTGAACGGAAAAAATTCAAATTCAGCTCATGCCTACAATTCAGCAGTTGGTTCGTAAAGGACGCACCAAACTTGAAGACAAAAGTAAATCGCCTGCTCTCACCTCTTGTCCGCAGCGAAGAGGAGTTTGTACCCGTGTGTACACCACTACTCCTAAAAAGCCTAATTCGGCCATGCGTAAAGTGGCCAGGGTAAGGCTCACCAATAAGTTTGAAGTAACCGCATATATCCCCGGTGAGGGACACAATCTCCAGGAGCACTCCATCGTGCTGATCCGCGGAGGCAGGGTGAAAGATCTGCCCGGTGTTCGTTATCACATTATCCGTGGTTCACTCGATACCTCAGGAGTAGAGGGACGTAACCAGCGACGCTCTAAATATGGCACCAAGAAGCCGAAAGCAGGTGCAGCAGCAGCGGCAGCAGCAAAAAAAGGTAAAAAGTAATTTAACTAGAAAAGCATAAAGTCTAATATAAAAGAATGAGAAAGTCGAAACCAAAGAAGCGCGCCCTGCTTCCCGACCCAAAGTTCAACGATACTACGGTTACCCGTTTTGTGAACAGTCTGATGTACGACGGTAAGAAAAGTACTGCTTTCCGTACCTTCTACGATGCACTGGATGTGGTTCAGAACCGTACCAAAGAAGATGGCCTTGAAACTTTCAAAAAGGCATTGGGAAATGTCATGCCGGCCGTTGAGGTGAAAAGCCGCAGGGTAGGTGGTGCCACTTTCCAGATTCCAAGTGAAATTCGTCCGGAACGTAAAGCGGCTCTTGGAATGAAATGGCTGATCACTTTTGCCCGCAAGAGAAACGAAAAGTCAATGAAAGATAAGCTCGCCGGTGAAATCATCGCAGCTTCGAAGGGAGAAGGAGCTTCCGTAAAGAAGAAGGATGATACCCACCGTATGGCAGAAGCCAATAAGGCATTCTCTCACTTCAGAGTTTAATCAGTTTACATAAGAATATCCAGTAATAAATAACAGATCCCGGGCAACCGGACAAGCAAAATGGCCTCAGACGTTAAAAGTTTAAAGTATGTAAGGAATATCGGTATCGCTGCTCACATCGATGCCGGTAAAACCACCACTACAGAGCGTATCCTCTATTATACAGGTGTTACGCATAAAATTGGTGAAGTACACGATGGAGCTGCCACCATGGATTGGATGGAGCAGGAGCAGGAGAGAGGTATTACCATTACTTCCGCTGCTACCACCTGTTTCTGGAACTACCGTGGCGAAAAATATAAAATCAATATCATTGATACTCCGGGTCACGTGGACTTTACCGTTGAGGTAAACCGTTCACTGAGGGTTCTGGATGGACTGGTGTTCCTTTTCTCATCTGTTGATGGTGTTGAGCCACAATCTGAGACCAACTGGCGTCTGGCCAACAACTATAATGTAACCCGAATCGGTTTCGTTAATAAGATGGATCGTGCCGGAGCTGACTTCCTGAATGTAGTGAAGCAGGTTCGTGAAATTCTTGGAGGTAACCCGCTGCCACTGCAATTGCCGATTGGTGCGGAAGATTCTTTCAAAGGAGTGGTGGACCTGATCAACAACAGGGGTATTGTTTGGAATGAGCACGATCAGGGAATGACATTCACTGAAGTGCCTATTCCTGCCGATATGGTTGATGAAGTAAAGGAATGGCGTGAGAAATTGCTTGAGGCCATTGCAGAGTTTGACGATCAGCTGATGGAGAAATATTTCGCCGATCCTGAATCGATCACCGAAAGGGAAATTCTGGATGCTCTCCGTAAAGCCTGTCTTAATAATAAACTGGTCCCAATGGTATGCGGATCCTCTTTCAAGAACAAAGGGGTTCAAACCATGCTTGACCTGGTGATGGAATTGATGCCTTCACCGGTTGATAAAGAAAATATCAAAGGTACCCATCCTGATACCGGTGAGGAAATCTCCCGCAAACCGGATGTGAATGAGCCTTTCACCGCTCTGGCTTTCAAAATCGCCACCGATCCTTATGTGGGACGTCTGGCTTATTTCCGTTGCTATGCCGGTAAGCTGGAGTCAGGTTCTTATGTACTGAATACAAGATCCGGTAATAAAGAGCGTATCTCCCGTATTTTCCAGATGCATGCCAATAAGCAAAACCAGATTCCTTTCATTGAGGCAGGTGATATTGGTGCTGCTGTAGGTTTTAAAGACATCAAAACAGGTGATACACTTTGCGCAGAAAATGCTCCGATTGTTCTTGAAGCGATGAACTTCCCTGAGCCTGTTATCGGTTTGGCTATCGAAGCCAAAACACAGGCAGATCAGGATAAAATGGGCGTTGCCCTCGGAAAACTTTCGGAGGAAGATCCTACTTTCCGTGTAAAAAGTGACGAAGAAACCGGACAAACCATCATCAGCGGTATGGGTGAGCTCCACCTGGAGATCATTGTTGACCGTATGAAGCGTGAGTTCAAGGTTGAAGTCAACCAGGGAGCACCTCAGGTTAACTATAAAGAAGCCATCAACGGTACTTACGAGCACCGTGAAGTATATAAGAAGCAAACAGGTGGTCGCGGTAAGTTCGCCGATATCAAATTTGTTGCTTCTCCTGTTGACGCCGATTTCGAGCCAACAGATAAAAATGGAGGCCTTCAGTTTATCAACGAGATTACCGGTGGTAACATTCCCCGTGAATTCATCCCTGCTGTGGAAAAAGGATTCCGTGCAGCGATGGTCAATGGAGTATTGGCTGGCTATCCTATTCAAACCTTAAAGGTTCGTCTGATTGACGGCTCTTACCATAACGTTGACTCCGACTCTTTGTCATTTGAAATCTGTGCCCGTACCGCTTTCCGTGAAGCCATCCCTCATTGCCGTCCGGTATTGCTGGAGCCTATCATGAAGGTAGAGGTTATTACCCCTGACCAGAATATGGGTGATGTGGTAGGTGACCTGAACCGTCGCCGCGGACAAATGGAAGGAATGGATTCCAAAGGCGGAGCTCAGGTGGTTAAAGCCAAAGTGCCGCTTTCCGAAATGTTTGGTTACGTCACACAGTTGCGTACCATTACTTCCGGCAGGGCGTCTTCCACCATGGAGTTCTCTCATTATGCTGAAGTTCCCAGAAACATCGCTGATGAGGTCATTGCCAAGGCTAAAGGTAAAACAGCCGCCGTTTAATCAGCAGTCATTTAGTACATAATCGTTCTTTATAATATGAGCCAGAGAATCAGAATTAAATTGAAATCGTACGACTTCAACCTCGTTGATAAGTCGGCCGAGAAGATTGTCAAAACCGTAAAAACCACCGGTGCAGTGGTGAATGGGCCTATTCCTTTGCCCACAGAGAAAAAGATCTATACGGTACTTCGCTCCCCACACGTCAATAAGAAGGCACGTGAGCAGTTTCAGCTTTGTTCCTACAAGAGGCTGCTTGATATCTACAGTTCCACCGCAAAAACAGTTGATGCCCTGATGAAGCTTGAACTTCCAAGCGGCGTTGAGGTGGAAATTAAAGTCTAGTGACCCTGAAAATTCTGTTGACTAATCAATCACCAAGTAAAAAGAAATTAAAATGTCAGGTATAATAGGAAAAAAAGTAGGGATGACCAGCATATTCGATGCTGAAGGCAGAAACATTCCCTGCACTGTGGTTCAGGCCGGCCCATGCGTGGTGACGCAGGTCAGAACTCAGGAAAAAGACGGATACAAGGCGATTCAGCTGGCATTCGGCGAGCGTCGTGAGAAAAATACTCCAGCCCCTCTCAAGGGACACTTCGCAGCTGCGAAAACCACTCCAAAACATATGGTTGTGGAATTCAAAGGCTTCGAGAAAGAAATGAACCTTGGAGATCAGGTTACAGTGGAGATGCTTGCTGAAGGTATGTTCTGCGATGTGATCGGAACCTCTAAAGGTAAGGGCTTTCAGGGTGTTGTAAAGCGCCATGGATTCTCCGGAGTAGGTGGTCAGACCCACGGACAGCACAACAGGCTTCGTGCACCCGGATCACTCGGTGCATCTTCCTGGCCCTCCCGCGTATTCAAAGGAATGCGTATGGCAGGCCGTATGGGAGGCGACCGCGTTAAAATGGTCAACCTTCAGATAGTAAAAGTTATTCCCGAGCAAAATCTTGTACTGTTGAAAGGTGCAATTCCGGGAGCAAAAGGTTCTTACGTTACAATTGAGATTTAAGATGGAAGTATCAGTTAAACTGTCATCCGGAAAAGATACCGGCCGCACTGTGAAGCTCAATGAAGAGATCTTCGGTGCCGAACCAAATGATCATGTAATTTATCTGGATGTAAAGCAGATCCTGGCCAATAAGCGTCAGGGTACGCATAAGTCCAAGCAGCGCAATGAAGTTCATGGAACAACCAAGAAATTCAAGCGTCAGAAAGGTACCGGTGGTGCCCGTGCAGGTAGCCGCAAGTCGCCTCTCTTTGTAGGCGGTGGTCGTGTATTTGGTCCTCAGCCTCGCGACTACTCATTCAAGCTGAACAAGAAGGTAAAGCGCCTTGCCCGTATTTCAGCTCTTTCCTATAAGGCTCAGCAAAACAACATTACCGTTCTGGAAAGCCTTTCAATGGATGCTGTTAAAACAAAGGCTTATGCCGGAATGCTGGCAGGTTTGAGTCTCGGCGATAAAAAAACATTGGTAGTCCTCCCGGAGTCAAATAAAAACGTATATTTGTCCTCCCGAAATTTAGGGCACAGCAAGGTTGTAACAGCCTCTGATTTAAATACTTACGATATTCTCAACGCTCAGAACCTCGTATTGGTTGAAAGCGCATTGCCTGTAATTGAAAAAACATTAGCAAAATGAACATCCTGCAAAGGCCAATCATAACCGAGAAAATGACCCGTATGGCGGAGAAATCCGGTCGTTACGGTTTCATTGTTAACCCCAGAGCCAATAAGATCCAGATCAAAAAAGCGGTTGAAGATCTTTATGGTGTAGTGGTAACCGATGTGAATACCATGAATTACAATGGTAAAGTTCGTACCAGAGGTACCAAAAGCGGTTTCACACGCGGTCGTACTCCGGCTCGTAAAAAGGCCATCGTCACCCTGAAGCAGGGAGATGTAATTGATTTCTATAGCAACATTTAAACGATTTAGGAAGGAATATACAAATGGCAATAAAGAAGCTCCGTCCGATGACCCCCGGCCAGCGTCACAAAGTAGTGGTGGCTGCCGGAGAAATCACGACCTCCAGACCTGAGAAGTCGCTGGTGGTAACCAAGTCACGTACAGGTGGACGTAATCACTCCGGAAAGATGACCATGCGCTATATCGGCGGTGGACATAAGAAGAAGCTGCGTATCATCGATTTTAAGCGCGACAAGCACGATGTTCCGGGTACTGTAGCTACCATTGAATACGATCCGAACCGTACCGCCAACATTGCCCTGATCAATTATGCTGACGGTGAAAAAAGATACATCATTGCCCCGAACGGACTTACCGTAGGTATGACCGTTATTGCAGGACCTTCTGCTACCCCTGAGGTAGGTAATGCCATGTTGCTGAAAGATGTTCCGCTGGGAACAGTTGTTCACAACCTGGAACTGCGTCCCGGTCAAGGTGGAAAAATGGCCCGCAGCGCCGGTTCTTACGCGCAGCTGGCAGCCCGTGACGGTAAATACGCTACCATGAAGATGCCTTCCGGCGAAACCAGAATGATCCTGGTGACCTGTATGGCTACCATTGGTTCTGTTTCAAATGCTGATCACAATAAGGAAACTCATGGAAAAGCCGGTCGTGTTCGCTGGATGGGTCGCCGTCCTCGTGTTCGTGGTGTTGCCATGAACCCGGTTGATCACCCGATGGGTGGAGGTGAAGGCCGTGCTTCAGGAGGTCATCCTCGTTCCAGAAAAGGCTTGTATGCTAAAGGTCGCAAGACTCGTGTCAAGAATCATCCGACAGATCGTTACATCATCGAACGTCGTAAAAAGTAATATAAACAAAGACTTTAATTAACTGAAGTAAACCATTAATATAGAATGAGTCGCTCACTAAAAAAAGGTCCCTTCATCGATTGGAAACTCGATAAAAAGGTGACCACAATGAACGAAGCCAAAAAGAAAACCGTGATCAAAACCTGGTCAAGGAGATCCATGATTGCACCTGAATTTGTAGGTCATACCATGGCAGTTCACAACGGCAACAAATTCATCCCGGTTTACGTGACCGAGAACATGGTAGGGCATAAGCTTGGAGAATTTGCTCCAACCAGAACCTTCCGCGGTCACTCAGGTGGTAAAGATAAATCTTCGAAGTAATTATGGGAGCAAGGAAACGTAACGCAGCCAATGAAAGGAAAGAGGCGCTCAAGCAGATCGCCTTTGCCCGTTTGACGAATTGTCCGACTTCACCCCGCAAAATGCGTCTGGTGGCCGACATGATTCGTGGAAAGAAAGTAGAAACAGCCTTGAACTCATTGAAGTTCAGTACAAAAGAAGCTGCTGAAAGACTTCAGAAGGTGCTGATGTCTGCCATTTCAAACTGGCAGGCCAAGAATGAAGGAGAACGCATTGAAGATCACAACCTGTATGTAAAGGAAGTGTTCGTTGACAGTGCACGTCAGTTGAAGCGTCTTCGTACTGCTCCTCAGGGACGCGGACACAGGATTCGCAAGCGTTCAAATCACATCACCCTGATCCTTGACAGCAAAACAGGTGCTCAGGCTTCAGCCACCGAAACCACAACAACTCAAAACTAACAGGAATACAATTTTAAAATGGGACAAAAGGCTCACCCGATAGGAAATCGTTTAGGAATCATCAGAGGATGGGACTCCAACTGGTATGGCGGTAAGAATTATGCCGACAAACTGGCTGAAGATGAAAAAATCAGGAACTACCTGATGGCCCGTCTTGCCAAAGGCGGTGTTTCCAGAATCATCATTGAACGTACCCTGAAACTTATTACGGTTACTATCAACACTGCCCGTCCGGGTATTGTGATTGGTAAAGGTGGAACGGAAGTTGACCGAATCAAGGAAGAGTTGAAGAAGCTCACCAAGAAAGATGTTCAGATCAACATTTTTGAGATCAAGCGTCCGGAACTGGATGCTCAACTGGTGGGAGAAAGCATCGCTCGTCAGCTTGAAGCCAGGATTTCTTTCCGTCGTGCAGTGAAGACTGCTGTTGCCTCTACCATGCGTATGGGAGCCGATGGTATCAAAGTGATGGTTGCCGGTCGTTTGGGAGGCGCTGAAATGGCCCGTACCGAGCAATACAAAGAAGGACGTATTCCTCTTCATACTTTCCGTGCTGATATCGATTTCGCGATCGCTGAAGCTCAGACTACCTACGGTAAAATCGGAGTTAAAGTCTGGATTTGCAAAGGTGAAGTTTACGGAAAACGCGATTTATCGCCGAATGTTGGAATGGCTACCGTTTCAAAAGGTAAAGTAAGCGAAGGCCGTGGCGAGAGATCAGAAAGAGGCGACCGCAAAGGCGGCGACCGCAGAGACGGCGGAAGACGCGGTGGAAGAAACCAGAGATAATTAATTGTTTAACAAGAGATCATTTTTAATAACCGAATAATAAAATGTTACAGCCGAAGAAGACCAAGTTCCGGAAGATGCATAAAATGAAGGCCAAGGGTAATGCTACCCGTGGTGCTGAAGTGTCGTTCGGATCATTCGGATTGAAATCACTGGAAACAGCATGGGTAACTTCCCGTCAGCTCGAAGCAGCCCGTGTTGCCGTAACCAGGTATATGAAACGTGAAGGACAGATCTGGATCCGCGTGTTTCCTGACAAACCGATCACCAGAAAGCCTGCCGAAGTAAGGATGGGTAAAGGTAAGGGAGCTCCCGAATATTGGGTAGCTGTGGTAAAGCCAGGCCGTATCCTGTTCGAAGCTGATGGTGTTCCGATGGCTACAGCCAAGGAGGCACTTCGTCTGGCAGCCCAGAAGCTTCCGGTAACCACCCGCTTCATCGTTCGCCGCGATTACGCAGAACAATAATTAACCCGAAACAGAAAGATCAAAATGAAACAGGATATAGTAAAAGACCTTACCACAGACGAAATCCGTGACCGTATCGCGGAAGAGCGTGGTGTCTATGCAAAACTCAAAATGAGCCATGCGGTTTCCCCGATTGAGAACCCGCTTAAAATCCGCTCGTCCCGCAGGCTGATTGCCCGTCTGGAGACTGAATACAAGAAAAGGATCATGGCTAACCAGTCTGTAACAACGAAATAATTGACCATGTCAGAACAAAGAGCTCTCAGAAAAGAGAAAACAGGAATTGTAACCAGCAATAAGATGCAGCACTCCATTGTAGTATCGGTGGAGCGTAAGGTAAAGCATCCGATTTATGGTAAATTCATCAGCCAGACTATAAAGTTCATGGCTCACGACCAGGATAACACCTGTGGGATCGGTGATAAAGTAAGGATTATGGAAACCAGACCGCTTAGCAAAAACAAGCGTTGGAGACTGGTAGAGATCCTCGAAAAAGCGAAATAATACGATTAATAACAAAGAATATCCAAAACAATGATCCAGCAGGAATCCAGGCTGACCGTGGCAGATAACAGTGGCGCTAAAGAAGTGCTATGTATCCGCGTTTTAGGAGGTACCGGCAGGCGTTACGCCTCTTTGGGCGATAAGATAGTGGTGACTGTAAAGCACGCTATTCCCGCCGGCAACATCAAAAAAGGAACCGTATCCAAAGCCGTAGTGGTGAGGGTGAGCAAAGAAGTAAGAAGAAACGACGGTTCTTATATCCGTTTCGACGATAACGCAGTGGTACTGCTCAATGCCAACGATGAACTTCGTGGCACCCGTATTTTCGGGCCGGTAGCCAGGGAACTGCGTGAAAAGCAATACATGAAGATCGTATCATTAGCACCGGAGGTTCTATAATGGAAAGGAAAAGCAATAAACAGCCCAAACTGAATATCAGAAAGGGCGACACCGTGAAAGTGATAGCCGGTGAAAACAAAGGCCAGCAGGGCAAAGTACTTGAGGTAATTCTTGAGACACGCAAGGTGATTGTTGAAAGAGTCAACCTCGTCACCAAGCATACCAAGCCCAATGCCAAAAACACTCAGGGCGGAATCGTGAAGCAGGAAGCTGCCATCGCAATTTCAAATGTGATGCTGGTGGATCCCTCATCAGGAAAACCCACCCGTGTTGGCCGCAAAGAAGTAGAAGGTAAATTAGTTCGTTACGCTAAAAAATCAGGGGAGGTAATCAAGTAATGTCTTACACACCCAGACTCAAGGAAAAATATTCCAAAGAGATCGTTAAGAATCTCATGGACCGCTTCGCTTACAAAAGCCCGATGCAGGTTCCCAAGCTCGTTAAAATCTGCCTCAATCAGGGCGTTGGCGATGCTGTAACAGATAAGAAACTGGTAGAGTATGCGCTCACTGAAATGACCAATATTACCGGTCAGAAAGCCGTACCGACTAAGTCGAAAAAGGATATCTCGAACTTCAAACTCCGTAAGGACGTTGCCATCGGCGTCAGAGTAACTCTGAGAGATGAGAAAATGTTCGAATTCCTCGACAGACTGATCGCAGTGGCGCTCCCCCGAATCCGTGATTTCAAAGGTGTCAACAACAAAGGCTTCGATGGTCGCGGTAATTATACCCTTGGGGTAACTGAGCAGATCATTTTCCCTGAAATCGACATCGACAAGGTGAACAAGATCACAGGTATGGATATCACATTCGTTACTTCGGCCAATACGGATGACGAAGCTTACCACCTGCTTAAGGAATTCGGAATACCTTTCAAAACCAACTGATCAGATAATTAAATAATGGCAAAAGAATCAATGAAAGCCCGCGAGCGCAAGCGCGCACGTGTTGTGGCCAAATATGCTGAGAAAAGAGCTGCCCTGAAGGCTGCCGGTGACTATGAAGGACTGAGTAAGCTTCCTAAGAACGCCTCTCCGGTTCGTCTTCACAACCGTTGTAACCTTACCGGAAGACCAAGGGGCTATATGCGCCAGTTTGGTATCTCCAGGGTATTGTTCCGCAAGATGGCTCTTGAAGGTAAAATCGCCGGTGTCACCAAGGCAAGTTGGTAATAAATTAAGTTGTAACAAAGAAATCAATTACAGTACAATGACTGACCCAATAGCAGATTACCTTACCCGGTTGCGTAACGCCATCAAGGCGAACCACCGTATCGTGGAGGTGCCCGCGTCTAATGTGAAGAAGGAAATCACTAAAATCCTCTTCGACAAAGGATACATCCTGAACTATAAGTTTGAAGAAACTGAAAACAATCAGGGCAATATCAAGATCGCCCTTAAGTACAATCCTGTTACCAAGTTGCCCGCCATCAAAAAACTGGCCAGGGTCAGCCGTCCGGGGTTGAGAAAATACTCAGGTGCAGGTGAAATTCCACGTGTTCTGAACGGACTTGGAATGGCCATCGTTTCCACTTCACACGGAATGATGACCGACAAAGAAGCCCGCAGGAATAACCTGGGTGGAGAAGTAATGTGTGTGGTATATTAATCCAGCGTAAAGAAGAAAGAAATCATGTCACGAATAGGAAAACTTCCGATACAGGTTCCGGGTGGTGTTACCATCGAAATCAAACCGGCTTCCGTATCAGTTAAAGGACCAAAAGGTACCCTCTTTCAAAAGCTTGAAGACGGTATCAGTGTTAAGCAGGACGGCTCCCAGATCATTGTAGAGCGTGCCACTGAACAAAAACGCCACCGTGCGCTGCATGGCTTGTACCGCTCACTGATCTCCAATATGGTGAAAGGTGTGTCTGAAGGATACAAGATCGAACAGGAACTGGTGGGTGTAGGTTACCGTGCTACCGTAACCGGTCAGAACCTTGACCTGGTACTGGGATATTCACACCACGTGGTATTTGAACTGCCTACTGAAATTAAAGTGGCTACCCGTCAGGAAAGAGGGCAGAACCCCATCATCACACTCGAGAGCTTCGATAAGCAGCTTATCGGTCAGGTGGCAGCTAAAATCAGGTCGCTCCGAGTACCTGAGCCATACAAAGGAAAAGGTATCAAGTTTGTAGGTGAAACATTAAGACGTAAAGCCGGAAAATCGGCCGCTAAAAAATAATTGATTCAATGGAATCCAGGAAAACAATAAGAAGAGACAGCATCCGTAAGCGTATCCGCAAGATCGTTACCGGAACTGCCGAAAGACCCCGTTTGTCGGTGTTCAGGAGCAACAAGCAGATTTATGCGCAGCTGATTGATGATATCAGTGGCAAAACCCTCATTGCGGCCTCCTCAAGAGAGCAACTTCCCATGGAAGATGCAGTCAATAAGGTTGACAAGGCTTCTGTTGTCGGCAAAGTACTTGGCGAACGCGCCCTGGCTGCCGGATTGACGGAAGTAGTTTTTGACCGTGGTGGTTACCTCTATCACGGAAGGGTAAAATCGCTTGCTGAGGGAGCAAGGAATGCAGGATTAAAATTCTAATACCGATATGTTGGCATCTAATTTAAAAAGAGTAAAAACCAGTGATATCGAGCTTAAAGACAGGCTCGTGGCAATCAACCGTGTTACCAAGGTAACCAAGGGAGGCCGTACTTTCACCTTCTCTGCCATCGTAGTGGTCGGAGACGAAAAAGGCGTGGTCGGATATGGTCTTGGAAAAGCAAAGGAAGTAACCGATGCGGTAACAAAAGGTGTTGATGACGCCAAGAAAAACCTGGTAAAGGTTTCCGTAACCAAAGGAACCGTGCCTCATGAGCAGATCGGGAAATTCGGAGGTGCACTCGTGCTTCTTAAGCCGGCTGCTCCCGGTACCGGAGTAATCGCGGGTGGTGCGATGCGTGCCGTACTCGAAAGCGTTGGTATCACCGATGTACTTGCCAAGTCTAAAGGCTCCTCTAACCCCCACAACGTGGTGAAGGCTACTATTGATGCTCTCGTTCAGATGCGCGATGCGGTGAACGTTTCACAGCAGCGTGGTGTTGCAATGGAGAAAATATTTCAAGGATAATAACGAACGGTTTCAAAACCAAAGAATAGAATGGGAAAAGTAATCATCAAACAGGTAAAAAGCGGTATCGACCGTCCTGCCGTACAAAAGCGTACTCTCAAGGCACTCGGACTGCGTAAGCTGAATCACTCGGTAGAGAAAGAGGCCACTCCTCAGATCATGGGTATGGTTGCTGCCGTTCAGCATCTGGTAACCGTTGAACATAAAAACTAATTTAACATTACAGAATTTCTGCAGAAATGAATCTTAGCAATTTAAGGCCGGCGAAAGGCTCTTTGAAGTCCAGAAAAAGGATTGGTCGCGGACAGGGTTCCGGTAAAGGCGGTACCTCTACACGTGGACACAAAGGTGCTCAGTCGCGCTCAGGATATTCCAGAAAGATCGGTTTTGAAGGTGGACAGATGCCCCTTCAGAGACGTCTTCCAAAGTTTGGCTTCAAAAGCCTTAACAGGGTTGAATACAATGGAATCAACCTCGATGTTCTTCAGGGTTTGGTTGACAAGCACGGTGTAACCGAAATCAACCAGGAATTTATTGTAGGACACGGACTGGCTTCCCGTCGCGACAGGGTGAAAATCCTTGGAAGGGGAGAGCTGAAGTCTAAAATCAATGTAACAGCTCACGCGTTTTCACAGGCGGCCAAGAATGCCATTGAAGCCCTCGGTGGAAGCATAACCGCTACCGGAAACTAAGTATGAAGAGCCTGATCACAACCATACAGAACATATTCAAAATTGAAGAACTGAAATCCAGGATCCTCATGACCCTGGGTTTTATCCTGATTTATCGTTTGGGAGCCCATGTGGTGATCCCTGGCGTTGATCCGGGTGGCCTCGCTAATCTTCAGTCTCAGACCGAAAGCGGAATTCTTGGTCTGATCGACATGTTTGCAGGTGGTGCTTTCTCGCAGGCCTCAATCTTCGCACTCGGTATCATGCCGTATATCTCGGCATCTATCGTGGTCCAGCTTCTTGCCGTTGCCGTTCCCTATTTCCAGAAACTACAGAAAGAAGGTGAAAGCGGACGTAAGAAAATGAATCAGATTACCCGCTGGCTGACCGTTCTGGTTACTCTCGGACAGGCTCCCGGATATCTGGTGAACCTCAAAGCTCAGGCACCGAATGCCATCATGGTTGACGGAATGGGATTCTGGTTTACCTCAGTACTGATCCTGACTGCGGGTACTCTTTTTGTGATGTGGATGGGTGAGCGTATTACCGAAAAAGGAATCGGTAACGGTATCTCCCTGATCATCATGATTGGTATCATCGCACGTCTGCCACAGTCACTCAAGGACGAGTTCCTTTCCAGACTGAATGAAGGCGGCGGACTCGTGGTATTCCTGGTTGAAATGGTAGCATTGTTCCTGGTAGTGATCTCTGTAATCCTGCTCGTGCAGGGAACAAGGCGGATTCCGGTTCAGTTTGCCAAGAAAATCGTGGGTAACAAGCAATACGGCGGTGTTCGTCAGTACATTCCTCTTAAAGTCAATGCAGCCGGTGTAATGCCGATCATTTTTGCCCAGGCCATCATGTTCATCCCGGCAACCATTGCACAGTTCTTCCCTGAGTCAGAATCATGGCAGGGATTTGCAGGTGCATTCACCGATTTCTATTCATTCGGATATAACATCACCTTCGCTGTTCTCATCATTCTCTTCACTTACTTCTACACGGCAATTTCGGTGAATCCGAACCAGATGGCAGAAGACATGAAGAAAAACGGTGGCTTCATTCCCGGAGTTAAACCCGGTAAGAAAACCGCGGAGTTCATCGATGACGTGATGTCAAAAATAACACTGCCCGGATCCATCTATCTTGCTTTGGTGGCGATACTGCCCACCTTTGCAGGTCTGGCCGGCATCAATACCAACTTCGCTCAGTTTTACGGTGGAACGTCACTGCTGATTCTGGTAGGAGTTGTGTTGGATACATTACAGCAAATTGAAAGTCATCTGCTGATGCGTCATTACGACGGACTGATGAAGACCGGTCGTATCAAAGGACGTTCATCAGCCGTAGGTGCAGCAGTATAACAGGTCAATTGAGGAGGTTTCATTGCAGGTTATACTGAAAACACCGGAGCAGATAGAGTTAATAAGAGTCAGTTCTTTACTTGTTGGAGATACATTAGCGGAAGTGGCGGGTCATATCAGGCCCGGAATCACCACCGCTGAACTGGACAGGATCGCCGAGTCCTTTATCCGTGACAACGGAGCCATTCCGGCCTTCAAAGGCTACAATGGATTTCCCGGATCACTGTGTATTTCCGTGAACACGGAAGTGGTACATGGAATACCCGGTAAAAGGGAATTGAAAGAGGGTGATGTGGTTTCAGTTGATTGCGGAGTGATCAAGAACAGTTACTTCGGAGATTCAGCTTATTCCTTTGTCATAGGTGAAACAACACCTGCTGTGAGGAAACTCATTAAAGTGACAAAAGAATGCCTCTACAGAGCCATAGATAAGGCGGTTTCAGGAATGAGGATAGGCGATATTAGCGC
>Ga0315903_10000588_pt1 | contig 54849 bp, 51 predicted proteins | sample LakEriMetagenome_7_FD_203524 | JGI IMG/M metagenome (GOLD analysis project Ga0315903, IMG submission 203524) | Freshwater fungal communities from buoy surface, Lake Erie, Ohio, United States - Buoy 2 MA119 | ecosystem: Environmental > Aquatic > Freshwater > Lake | place: USA: Lake Erie, Ohio... | reverse complement strand
CGGTCTGCAGGCAGATGTGGCGGATGCCTGCCGAGAACACGTCGCGTCCGGCCTGCGTGGCCGGACGATCGGCACGGAACTCGAACAGCTCGAGCCCGCCGAGCGAGCCTTGCAGGAAGGCCGCCTGTGCCGACGCATCCTCGATCTGCAGGAGCGCGCGGTTCGTCGCGGTATCCGCGACCTCGAAGCGGTGCACCAACCGGAACGCCCGCTCCTGCGAATAGAACGCGAGGGCGGCCTCCAGGTCCCGGACGACGAGGCCGGTGTGATGGAGGCCGGTGATCATGGCCGGGATGGGCCTCCGTCGGTGCCTGCAGGGGTCGCAGCCGCGGTCTCCGCGGCGATCCGCGCATCGATCGAGGCGCGGATGGCTTCGTGGCGATCGGCGGTGAGCGTGTAGCGCCAGGCCATCGCCGCGGCGATCAGCACCAGCACGCAGGGGATGATGCTGTAGCTCACGGTGAGCGCGAGCAGCGGTCCCTCACGCTGTTCGCCGGCCGAGGCGTAACCGGACCAGCCGAGGATCAGCAGCGGCAGCCCGGAGCCCAATGCGTAGCCCAGCTTCTGGACCATCGCCAGCGCCGCGTAGAACAGGCCTTGCTGACGGTCCAGCGTCTCGGCGGTGTCGATGTCGGCCGTGTCCGCCACCATCGCATGCGGCAGCATGAGGACTGCGCCATAGCAGGCGCCCTTGAGGATGAACAGCGCCGTGAACAGCGCGACGCCGCCGTGCGGCACGAAGAACATCGCCGCATTGGTGAGGGCGACGATGCCGAGCGCGAGGGCCAGCGCGCGATGCTTCTCGACGCGCTTCGCGAACCAGACCCAGGCCGGCATGGCGATCAGCGCCGCGATGAAGTACATGAAGTACACGATGCCGATGTTGGTCACGCCGGCCACGTCGCGCGCGAAGAAGACGGTGATGGTCTGCCGGAACACCTCGCCGACGGTCGCGATCAGCACCAGCAGCGTCACGGTCGCGAAGGCGCGGTTCGCCGCCAGCATCCGCAGCGCGCCCCGGATGTCGAACGGCGCCTTGCGCAGCGGCGCGCGCGGCTCCGGGACGAAGAAGAAGGCGAGGGCGGCGCACACCGGCAGCAGCAGGATGATGACCGCGCTGAGCGCCGCCATGACATCGGCGCTCGTCGCGCCGGGCCGCATCAGCACGTAGGCCGGGATGATGGTGGAGGTCACGAGACCGATGATGCTGAAGGTCTGCGACACCGAACTGATGCGCGTGCGCACGTGGTAGTCGTCCGACAGTTCCGCGGCCCAGGCGTGGTAGGGCAGCAGCAGGAGCGTGTAGCCGAGGTACACCGTCGAGACCGCGACCAGGAAATAGGCGAGCCCCACGCCGGGTTCCGGCCGGAACAGCATGTAGACGCCGCCCATCATGGTGAGCGCACCGAAGATCAGCCAGATCCGCCGGCGGCCGATGCGCGGACGCCATCGGTCGGACAGGATGCCGACGATCGGATCGGTGACGAAATCCGACAGCCGCGCGAGGATGAGCGAGATGCCGATCAGTTGCAGGCTGAGCTTCATCTGCCCCGAATAGAGCGGCGCGAGGTAGATCGCGATCGGCAGTCCGATCATGCCGAGCGGCAACTGGACGGCACCGAACGCCATGATGCGCCAACGGTCGAGCGGTCGGTCGCCGGGGATCGAGTCTGTCGTCATGGTCCCTCCTGTCGACCTCCGCTGCACCGCCGATCCCCGCAGGGGGGGCGGCGTCAGAGCGGGAAGATGGTGTGTCCGCCGTCCAGCACCACGGCCTGACCGGTCATGAAATCACTCTGGCGCGAAGCAAGATAGACGGCGATGCCTTCCATGTCCTCGAGCTTGCCGATGCTCCCCGACGCCACGCGGCGCCGACAGCCGTCCTGGAACGCCTTCGGCGTGTTGAGCGACATCTCGGTCTCGATGAACCCGGGGAGGATGGCGTTGACCTGGATGCCGCTCCCGCCGAGCTCGATCGCGAGCGAACGCACCAGGCCGGTGACGGCGGCCTTGGTCATGCAGTAGCCCGCGGAGTTCGGCAGGCCCACCAGCGCGGCCACCGAGGAGGTGACGATCAGCTTGCCGCGCGAGCCTTGCGCGAGCCAGTGACGGGTCGCCAATTGGAAGGTGTCGATCACGCTGAGCACGTTGAGCTCGTGGGTCGCCGACCAGGCGCTGCGGTCGAGGTCGATGAAGCGGCCCCGCACGCCCGGCCCGCCGGCGTTGGCGAAGCAGCTGTCGACGCGCCCGAAGGCCTCCAAGGTCCGGGTGAACGCCGCCGCCGAGGAGGCGGGGTCGGTGACGTCGGCCTCGAAGGCGAGCGCGGTCCCGCCGAGCGCCTGCAGTTCGGCGATCGCCGCGGCGTTCTTGTCGCGGTTGCGCCCCCAGATCGCCAGCGTCGCGCCGGCCTTGACGAGGCCCTTGGCCATGGCGAGACCGAGTCCGCCGTTGCCACCGGTCACCAGGGCGACATGGTCCTTGAGGTCGAAGAGGTCGTGTTTGCGGGTCATCGCTGTGCAGCCTTGTGATGAAGTTCCAATCCTCGCGCCCAACGGCGCTGGAATCCGCGCCAGTAGGCGGCCTGTCCGTCCCCGGCCACCGCGCCGCCCCATTGTTGGCCGAACGCGCTCGGCCATCGGCCGTCGGCGGCGATCGGGGTCGGTACGTCCAGGTAGCGGCGCTTCGCCGAGTCGCCCTTCAGGTGCAGGTCGAGGAAGGCGCTGATGAAGTGCTCGTTGATGGCTTCGATGCGGTCCTTGCGCCACACCGGGTCGGTGAGGAACTCGATGGTCTGGAAGTCCGCGTCGGCGGGCAGCGGCACGGGGTTGCCCGCGATGTTGTGGGCGGCCTCGCGGTAGACGAGCAGGTACCGGTCCGAGCCGGTCGTCGCCTCGAAGAGGCGCTTCACGCCGCGTTCGAAGTCGACGACATCGTCGCGATCGCCGTCCACGAGCAGCAACGGCGTGCGCAGCGTGGCGAGGTCCTGGTCACGCCAGGCGAGGGCGCCGGGTTGTGCGCCCCAGGGCGCAAGGGCGACCACCGCTTTGATGCGCCGGCTGAGGTCCGGGTCCGGCACCGGAAGCATCGCGCGTGCCGCCGCCGGGAACTGCGCGAAGGCCGGGGCGCCCCGGTCGAGCGGCACGCCGGCCGTCACCAGCGTCCCGTATCCGCCCATCGAGAAACCGAGCAGGGCGATGGTGTCGGGATCGAGCTGCGCGACGACGGCAGGGTCCGGGAAAGTCCCGTCCGACAAGGCCTTCAGCACCTGCTGCTGGTCGCGCGCGCGATGCAGCATCACGGAACCGAAGGACAAGGCGAAGGAGGCGGCGTCGGTGAACGGCAGGTCACGGTGGTCGATCGAAGCGACCACATAGCCGCGCGACGACAGTGTCTCGCCGAGCCGGCTCATGTGCTCCGCCCAGCCCCCGTAGCCGTGCGACATGAGGATCAGCGGGAACTTCGCCCCCTGGACCGGACGCGCCGGGTCCGAGGCGATGCCGGACTCCTCGATCTCGAGCGCTTGCTGGCCGGGGAGCGCCCGTCGATGCCGATAGACGGCCTTCACGGGTGATGCGTCACGCTCCGCGGGGAACCAGAGCCGTACGCCGATGCTCCGTCCCCCGGCCGACCACTCGTGGTAGCGGGTGCCGATCGCGAGGGTGCCGGGTCCGGACAGTTCCGGCATCTCCGCCGATCGCGGCGCGGCGATGGTGAGGGTCGAGGCCAAGGTCGCCAACAGCGCGACAGCAAGGGTGCGGGTGCGTTGCGACATGTCGGGATCCCCGTGGGACGGCCGTCCGGGTGCGGGGCGGGGGGACGACCCCGCTCCGCACCCGGTGCGCGCGTCAGATGTCAGCGCAAGCCTACCCGCAGGTTGATGCCGAAGGTGCGCGGGTCGAGCAGGAAGGCGCTGCGGAAGCTGCCGACGAGGTTCGAATTGACCTCGAGCCAGGTGATGCTGTCCTCATCCGTGACGTTCTTCACGAACGCCGTGACCGTGAGGTCGCGGTCGGGGTGGGTCATCTGGATCGAGGCGTCGAGCTGCTGCCAGGTGTCGACCTCATCGGCGGCGATGTTGAACTCGCGGGAATGGAAGCCCGACTGGGTGTAGAAATCCAGCCGCGGCCGGACGGTCCAGCCATTGCCCATCTCGACGGTGTACTCGGCCGCCAGCTTGAGCGTGCTGTCGGGGGCGTTCGGCAGTTCGTTGCCCCTGAGCTGGAAGCGCGCATTGCCGCGCGAGGGATCGGCCGAGAGGAAGTCGCTGCGGATCTCGGTGTCGAGCAGTCCGAGCGTCGCCTCGAGGCGCAGCGGGTCGGTCGGCGTGTAGACGAGCTCGACCTCGGCGCCGCGGACCTGCGACTCCGGGATGTTGGTGTTCAACACCGCGGTGCCGACCAGGTTGCCGACGATCAGGTTCGAGTAGTCGTAGTTGAAGATCGCGACGTTCACGCGGCCCTTGCCGTCGAGGAACGAGTTCTTCGTGCCGAGTTCGTAGGCGTCGATCACCTCGGACTCGAACACCGGGATGGTGTTGTTGCCGGGGTTGAAGCCGCCCGACTTGAAGCCGCGCGAGAACGACAGGTAGACGTTGGTGTCGGCGGTGAAGGAGAGGTCGGGGTTCCAGTTCACGACCGCGCGGCCCGTGACCTTGTCGAAGTCCGCCTCGCCGATGAAGAACGGGTTGAGCACGAAGGTGCCCGAGGCGGTCTCGATGCGCTTGTCGTCCTTCGAGTAGCGCAGTCCGGCCGTCAGCGTGATGTCCTCGGTGAGGTCGAAGTACGCCTCGCCGAAGACGGCGTAGGACTCGACCTGGCCGAGGCGGGTGCTGAACTTCGACACCGCCCCCGATGTCCGGTTCGCGGGGGTCCAGGTGTCCACGTAGCCCGAGCCGCGGGACTTCATGTAGAAGCCGCCGAAGATGAAGTCGAAGCGGCCGTCGAGCTGCGAGGCGAGACGCAGTTCCTGGCTGAACTGCTTCTGGGTGCCGCCGCCCGTCTGCGAGGTCCGGTAGTCGGTGGTGGTGACCTGACGGCCCGACAGCAGGTAGGTGAGCACGCCGTTGCCGTTGCCGGCGTCGGGGACGACGCGGGTGCCGAAGGTGCCCGGGTTGAACGCGTTCGGGCGATAGCCTTGGTCGAAGTCGCGCTCGCTCGAGTTGTCGCCGTCGCGCAGGCCGGTCACCGAGGTCAGCGTGTAGGCGCCGATCTGCTGCTCGATCTCGAGCGTGCCGAGGAAGTCCTCTGCCTTCTGGAACGGTGCGACGTCGATGGTGACTTCGCGGAGGCTCGCCGGGTTGGTCGCGAAGGTGCCTGCCCGCACGATGCCCGGCAGCAGGAAGTTGTCGATCGGGAAGTTGGTGGCGGGGAACGCCGCCGACACGGAGTTCGGCGAGCAGCCGAAGGCCGGGTCAGGCGTGCACAGGGACTTGGCCGCGTTCTGCCGGTCCGAGTTCTCCTTGAAATAGGTGAGCGTCAGGTCGACGGTGGTCGAGTCGGTGGGTTCGAAGCGCGTGCTGGAGCGCACCGTGAACTGGTTGCGTCCGTCCACCATGGAGCCGTCGAGCAGGTTCTTGGTGTAACCGTCGCGGTTGACGTAGTTCACGGCGAAGCGCTGGAACAGGCGGTCGGTGACCGGCAGGTTGATCGCGGCGCTGGTGCGGACGCCGGTCGGGCTCTCGCCCTGGATCTCGACGTAGCCGTCGAAGCTGTCGTCCGGGCGGCGGGTCACGAAGTTGATGGCGCCGCCGGTGGTGTTGCGGCCGAACAGCGTGCCCTGCGGGCCGCGCAGCACCTCGATGCGCTCCATGTCGAAGTACTCGCCGAAGGTGCTTCCGGACTGCAGGAACACGCCGTTGACCAGCACGCCGATGTTCGTGTCGCCGGTGCCGCCGTAGGACGCTGAGCCGACGCCGCGGATGGTGATGTTGCGGTTGGCCGAGAAGGTGACGTTCGGCGCGTTGAACTGCAGGTCCTTGCTGTCCTCGATCTTCGCCGCCTCGAGTGCGGCGGCGTTGAGCGCCGTGATCGCGATCGGCACGTCCTGCACGTTCTCGCGGCGCTTCTGGGCGGTGACGATGACCTCGTCGCGCAGGTCCGCTTCCGTACCGGCGGCGCCTTCTCCGCCCGCCTGGGTTTGGGGTGCCTGCGGCGCGGGTGCGGCCATCGCCGGACCGCTGCCCGCCAGCACTGCCCAAGAGATCGCCCACGTGGACGCGCCGAGGATGTTCCTGATCGTCTTGTTCATGCGGCCTCCCAAAGATGGAGACCGAGTTTCTTGCGATATTGTATTAAAAGTCAATAGCGCGCCCGAAGAGACCTGTCGAAGCCCGTCGGGAGCGTTCTTTTTGCCGAATTACCGTCATTCTGGCAATTCTATTGATGGATTAATCAATAAGAGGCGTCGCGGCTTGCTTGGGGCGGGTGCCGCGCCTTCGGGCTATCCCCCCCTCGGGCTGCCCCCCTAAGTGCTGCCCGACGTGTCTCGCGGTATGGGGTGGCCTCGTCCGGCGCAGTCCATTACAATGCGCGCCCTTCCGACCGGCGCGCCCGTAGCTCAGTTGGATAGAGCGCATGGCTACGAACCATGAGGTCAGGAGTTCGAATCTCTTCGGGCGCGCCAATCTTCCCGGTCGGATGACCTACTGCTCGCTCTCGCGCTCGCCCTCACCCTCGGGATCCGGGGGAGCCACCGCGCCGGCCTCGTTCCCCCAGAGCTTGATGCGCAGGAACTCGTATTGGCGTTCCAGCGTGGCGCGCAGTTTGCGGCCTGCATCGCGCATGATGAGGGCTTCCCGGCAGATCGTCACCGTGTCGGCATCGGTGGCGGCGCTGATCAGCAGTGCCGCGGCTTTCATCAGGTTCTCCGCGTCGACGGCGCGGGTCTTCTCCAAGGCCTGATACGACTCGGATTCGAGGAGGCTGCGGCGGAACGCGTCGACCTGCGCCGCATCCCATTTGGAGTCCTTCGCGCGCTGCGCGAGCGCCTCCTCGAGGTTGGCCTCGATGGAGGAAGTCTCTTTGTACAAGGCCGTGGTCTCGGCGCGGATGCTGTCCAAAGTCTGCATCGCACCGGCCTTGGTGGTGCAATCCTGGGCCGCGGCGACCGGCAGGCCAAAGATAGACAGGATGATCGCGAGGGAGCGTCCGGCGACGGAGCGCGTCGTCAAGCGCGCGGGATCATGGGCTGGACCGCGCGAGGACCGGTGAGGACAGGGCAGGGACGTCATGGCTCGCTCCGAGACGCGATACGACATAGTACCGCGACAACGGCCGGAAACCGCAAATAGTCATCCCTTCGATGTGCAGACCCACCGCAATGAAATCTTGCCGTGGGGTGTCGGGCGTCCGGCAGGGTGGCGCCGGACGTGCCTCTCAAGGTGAGGCGGGTGCCGTGGGCATCGGTGCAGCCCCGGACAGCGTCGGCGCGCCGGGCGCCTCGACCGAAGCGGGTGAGGGTGGCGGCACCGGTGCGGGCGGAGCAGGCGTCACGCGGTCGACGAAGAAGGCGGTTTCGCCGAAGCAGGAGGTGGGCAGGCCGCGGTGCTCGGAATAGTGCAGCTGCACACGCTCGCCGACGAAACCCGCGAGTTCCTGTGCCACCTTGTCATCGCGTACCGAGAACTGCCAGACCTCCGGCGCCATGCCGGGGATCACGAACATCGCGAGCTCGCCTTCGTAGGTCTTGCAGAGCCAGCCCTTCTTGGAGAATTTCTGCAGCACACCGCCGCGGTCGCCGTCGGCGTAGCGCCAGTTGAGCGAGAACACGGTCCAGAGCAGGGCGGCGAGCAGCAGGCCGCCGATCCAGTACAGGAAGAAGCGCTTGATGCGCTGGCCGAAGCCCGGCTTCGGGGGCGACGCCGGGGGCGGTGGCGCAGCGGGTGATGGCGTGGGCGCAGGCGTGGACGCAGGCGCAGGCGCTTGCGCCGGCGTTCCTGGAACGGGCGGCACGTCAGGCGAGGGTGTGGAAGACTCGTTGGACATCGTCGTCCTGCTCCAGTTTGTCGATGAGCGCGAGCACCTCGGCGGCTTCGGCCTCGGGCAACTCGACCGGCGCCATGCAGATGTACTCGTGCTCGGCCGAGAGCGGCGCGATCTTGCGTGCCTCGAGCGCCTCCTGCACGCGCCCGAAGTCCTCGAACGGGCAGCGCACCACGAGCTGCGGCTCGCCCTTCTCGCCGGTGCTTTCGCCCATCTCGTCGAGACCGTGATCGATGAGGTAAAGCTCGAGGTCGTCCTGGTCGAGGCCGGTCGGATCCAACCGGAACACGCCCATCTTGCGGAACATGAACGATGTGCTGCCGTTGGTGCCGAGATTGCCGTCGTTCTTCTGGATGATGTTGCGCACGGTGGCGACGGTGCGGGTGGGGTTGTCGGTGGCGGTCTCGACCAGCAGGGCGATGCCGTGCGGGGCATAGCCCTCGTAGAGCACTTCGTCGTAGTTGGTGGCGTCGCGGCCCGAGGCGCGCTTGATCGCGGCCTCGACCTTGTCCTTGGGCATGTTCACGGCGCGGGCGTTCTGCAGGATGCGGCGCAACGCAGGGTTCGATTGCGGGTCGGGGCCGCCCGACTTGACGGCCATGTTGATGTCTTTGGCGATGCGCGCGAACTGCTTGGCCATGCGGTTCCAGCGCGCGAACATGGTGTGTTTGCGGACTTCGAAGATGCGACCCATGCGATAATGGTAACCGCCCGGAGCGTGCCGCGCCTATGTGGGCGGGAATTTTCCGCCCTGCGGAGGGTCTGAAGGCCGATCCCCGTCCTCCGGCGACCATCTCCCCAACCGCCCCCTCCGAAGGTGAACGATGGACTTCCCTGCGATCCTGCGGCGCAAGCTCACTTGGGCCATCGCGCTCGCCCTGCTGGTGGCGCTCGGCCTGTGGCGCTGCTCCACGGGCGACGCAGCCGCTCCGAAATACCTCACCGAGAGCGTCGCCCGCGGCGATGTGGTCTCGCGGGTCAGTGCCTCGGGCAGCTTGTCGGCGGTGGTCACCGTCGAGGTCGGCAGCCAGGTCTCCGGGCGCATCCAGGCGCTCTATGCGGACTTCAACTCGGTCGTGAAGAAGGGCCAGCGCATCGCCAAGATCGATCCCGCCCTGTTCGAGGCCGCGGTGGCCCAGGCGGCGGCCAACGTCACGGCGGCGCGCGGCAATCTCGCCCGGCTCGAAGCCCAGGCCGACGAGGCCGATCGTCAGGCGCGCCGCGCGGCCCAGCTCTTCGAGACGCGGATCATCGCCGAGAACGACCGCGATGCCTCGGCCTCCGCAGCGGTCGCGGCGCGCGCGGCCGTGCAGCAGGGGCGTGGCCAGCTGGCACAGTCGCAGGCGGCGTTGCACCAGGCCGAGACCAACCTGCGCTACACCGACATCCTCGCGCCCACCGACGGCATCGTGATCTCGCGCGCGGTCAACGTCGGCCAGACGGTCGCGGCGTCGCTGTCGGCGCCGGTGATCTTCACCATCGCCCAGGACCTGCGCGCGATGGAGGTGCACACGAACATCGCCGAGTCCGACATCGGCCGGCTGCGCGCGGGCATGGAGGCGACCTTCACGGTCGATGCGTACCCGACGGAGCGTTTCCGCGGCCGCATCCGCGAGATCCGCAACGCCCCGCAGGTGGTGCAGAACGTCGTCACCTACGATGCGGTGATCGACGTCGCCAACCCTGACCTCAAGCTCAAGCCCGGCATGACCGCCACCGTCAACGTGGTGAGCGAACGCCGCGAGGGCGTGCTGCGCGTGCCGAACGCGGCGCTGCGCTTCCGCCCGGATCCGCGCGCGACCGGCGCTTCCGGCCCGCGGGCCGCCGCCACCCCGGCGGCGCGTCCGACCGCGGGGCGGGACGGCGCGGCCGACCGCGACCCGGCGAGCCGCACGGTCTTCGTGCTCGAGGCGGGCGCCACCATGCGTCGCGAGGTGAAGGTGGGCCTGTCCGACGGCGGCTTCACCGAGATCAGCGGCGGCGAACTGCGCGAGGGCGACCTCGTCGTCACCGGCATCGAAGGCCAGTCCGGCGGCGGCAGCGGCCGGCCGGGCGGTCCGCCGCGCATGCGCATCCTTTGACGCCATGGCGCTCCTCGAACTGCGCGGCATCGCCAAAGTCTATCGCTCCGGCGAACAGGACTTCATGGCCCTGCACGACCTCGACCTCGACGTCGAGCGTGGCGAGTTCGTCGCCGTCACCGGGTCCTCCGGGTCGGGAAAATCGACGCTCATGAACATCCTCGGCTGCCTCGATTCGCCGAGCCGCGGCACCTACTGCATCGACGGCCGCGACGTCGCCGGCTTGTCCCGCATCGAGCTCGCGGCCATCCGCAACGAGTTCATCGGGTTCGTGTTCCAGAGCTTCAACCTGCTCGCGCGCACCAGCGCCGCCGAGAACGTGGAGCTGCCCCTGATCTACGCCCGGGTGCCGCCCGCCGAACGTCGCCGGCGCGCCCTCGAATCCCTCGAACGGGTCGGGCTCGGCCATCGCGCCGGCCATCACCCCTCGCAGCTCTCGGGCGGCCAGCAGCAGCGCGTGGCCATCGCACGGGCGCTCGTCACGCGGCCGCCGCTGATCCTCGCCGATGAGCCCACCGGCAACCTCGATTCCGCCACCAGCCTCGAGATCATGGGCTTGCTGCGCGACCTGCGGAACGCCGGCATCACCGTGGTGTTCGTGACCCACGAGCACGACATCGCCGCCTTCGCCGACCGCCAGCTCGCGCTGCGCGACGGCGCGATCCTCTCCGACACCCGCCGCAGCGAGGCCCGCGCATGATCTCCACCCGCGAAACCGTGCGCATGGCGCTGCGCGCGCTGCGCCGCAACACGCTGCGCTCGATCCTCACCGCGCTCGGCATCATCATCGGTGTGGCCGCCGTCATCTGCATGGTGACCATCGGCGAGGGCGCCAAGAGCCGCATCCGCGCACAGATCGAAGGCGCGGGCACCAACGTCATCCTCGTGTTCTCGGGGTCGAGCACCTCGGGCGGCATGCGCGGCGGCATGGGGTCGCAGCCGACCCTCACCTGGGACGACCTGCGCGCCATCCAGACCGAGCTGCCGCTCGTCCGCGCGGCCGCGCCGGTGCTGCGTACCGTCTCGCCCGTCATCTCGGAGTCGAGCACCTGGACGACCACGGTGTACGGGACGATGCCCGAGTACTTCGTCATCCGGAACTGGGCGGTCGAGAAGGGTGTCGGGCTCACCGCTTCGGACATGGCCGGGTCCACCAAGAACGCCGTCATCGGCCGGACAGTGGCGACGAACCTCTTCGGCGAGGGCACCGACCCGATCGGCCAGGTGGTGCGCATCCGCAATGCGCCGTTCACCGTGGTCGGCGTGCTCTCGAGCAAGGGCCAGGGCGGCATGGGGGAGGACCAGGACGACGGTATCTTCGTCCCCGCGACCGCCTTCCAGACCCGCATCCAAGGCGGCCTGACGCAGTTCGTGCGCGGCCCGATCTACGTGAGCGCGATGACGAGCGAGTCCATCCAGCCCGCGCGTGAGCAGATCGCATCGCTGCTGCGCGAGCGGCACCGCCTCGCGCCCGACGAGGACGACGACTTCAGCACCACCACGATGGCCGAGATGACCGGCGTGTTCACGAGCGCCACCGAGACGCTGACCAACCTGCTGGCGGCGATCGCGCTCGTGTCACTGGTGGTGGGCGGCATCGGCGTGATGAACATCATGCTGGTGTCGGTCACGGAGCGCACGCGGGAGATCGGCATCCGCATGGCCGTCGGCGCGCAGCCGGGCGACATCCGCGCGCAGTTCCTGATCGAGTCGCTGGTGCTGGCCGCGATCGGCGGCGCCATCGGCATCCTGATCGGCCTCGGCGTCGCCAAGGCCGTCGCCTCGGCGTTCGGCTGGTCGATGCTCGCGCGCACCGACATCATCCTCATGGCGCTCGGCGTGAGCGCCGCGGTCGGCGTGGTGTTCGGGCTCTACCCGGCGATCAAGGCCTCGCGCCTCGATCCGATCACGGCGTTGCGCTACGAGTGACCCCTGCCGGCCGCGGTGCCGCGACGGGCGGCGCGGCCTTGGGGGGCGCGATCGCGGGCTGCTTCCGCTCGTAGCCCTGCATCGCCGCCTGCTCGGCGCGCTTGGTCATCACGATGATGCTGATGCGCCGGTTCACCGGATTGCGGGGGTTCTCCTCGTCGAACAGGATCGCCGAGGAGACGCCGACGACGCGCGCGATCTTGTCCTCGCTCAGCCCGCCCGAGACCAGCGCCCGGCGTGCGGCATTGCCGCGGTCCGCCGAGAGTTCCCAGTTGCTGTAGCTGTTCGGTCGCCCGTCGCCGTACGGCGTGTTGTCGGTGTGCCCCGAGATGCTGATGCGGTTCGGCACCGAGTTCAGGTAGGGGCCGAGCTCGCGCAGGATGCGCGTCGTGTAGTCCTTGAGCAGCGTGCTGCCGAGGTCGAACATCGGCCGGTTCTGCGCGTCGATGACCTGGATGCGCAGTCCCTCGGGCGTGATGTCGAGCAGCAGCTGTTCCTTGAAATCCTTGAGCGCATGGCTCTCGTCGATGGCGGTGCGCAGTTCCTGGTGCAGGTCGTCCAGCTGCACCTTCTCCTTGGCCTCGGCGAGCTTGCGGGCGCGGGTCTCCTCCGGCGTCTCCTGCCGCTGCGCCGCCTCGAGGTCCTCCATCACCTCGCCGATCATCGGCTTCATGTCGGGGCCGGAGCGCGGCGCCTCCATCGCGCCGCCGAGGTTGATGGCGCTGTTGCTCGCGCCGCCGGGGCCGTTCTGGCCCGGCGCCGGCTTCGGCGAGTCGCCGTCCTGCATGCTCGGGTTCTTGAAATAATCGAAGATCGCCGCGCGTTTCTGCGGGTCGGCGGTGGCGACGAGCCACATGACGAGGAAGAACGCCATCATCGCGGTGACGAAGTCGGCGTAGGCGACCTTCCAGGCGCCGCCGTGGTGGCCGCCGGCGATGACCTTCTTGCGCCGGATGATGATCGGGCGGGCCGCTTGGCCGTCCCGGCCCTTGGGGGGGTTGGCTGCCATGTCTAGAGGCCCCTTACTCGGCCGCGGCCTTGTTCTTGCCCTTGAGATGCGCCTCGAGATCCGCGAACGTCGGCCGCACATCGGCGAACAGCAGTTTGCGGGCGAACTCGACCGCCACCTGCGGCGGATAGCCACGGACGCTCGCCACCAGCGCCATCTTCACCACCTCGAAGGCCTTGCCTTCCTCGTGGGCGCGCGACTCCATCGCGGCGGCGATCGGGCCGACGAAACCGTAGGCCACCAGGATGCCGAGGAAGGTGCCCGTGAGCGCGGCGCCCACCTTCATGCCGATCTCGGCGTTGCTCGAGCCCTCGATGGCGGCCATGGTGTTCACGATGCCGAGCACGGCCGCCACGATGCCGAAGCCGGGCAGCGCATCGGCCACCTTCTGCACCGCATGCGCGGGCTCCGCCGCCTCTTTGTGGTGGGTCTCAAGCTCGTAGTCGAGCAGGCTCTCGAGCTCGTTGGGGTCGAGGTTGCCGCCCACCATCAGGCGCAGGCAGTCGGTGATGAACTCGAGCATATGGTGGTCGGCCACCACCTCGGGGTATCTGTTGAACAACTCGCTCTTCGAGGGGTCCTCGATGTCGGCCTCGATGGCGAGCAGGCCCTCCTTGCGGGCCTTGACCAACAGGTCGAACACCAGCTTCAGGAGGTCGACGTAGGCGTCGCGCGTGTAGCGCGGCTTCTTGAAGAGCGCGATGGCGCCGCCGAACGACGATTTGACCACCTTGACCGAATTGCTGGTGATGAACGCGCCCAAGGCGGCGCCGATGATCACCACGATCTCGGACGGATGCCACAGCAACAACAGGTTGCCGCCGGCCATCAGGAATCCGACGACCACGGACACGAGGACGATGATGGAGCCGACCATCGCGATCATGGGAGACGCTCGTGGGAAGGGGGGGTTGTAGGGGGCCTGACCCGGTAACGGCCGCGGCGGGGGGGACTTTAATTAATCTGGTTGAGCGTCCCCTGTGACGCGGGTCACAATGCGGCGGTCTCCACCCCGCCGAGGATGCCCCCCATGTTCGACCTGTCTGTCTATCTCACCGGTCTCGGCGTCTTGGCGGTGTTCGCCGCCTTGGGTTGGGTGCTCTCGGTGTTCCGCAGCAACGTCGACCACGTGGACAGCCAGTGGTCCTTGATGTTCCTGCTGGCGATGCTGGCGTATGCCGGGACCGTCCCGGAGACCCAGCGCGGCCGCCTGGTGCTGGTCTTGGTCGCGGTCTGGGCCATCCGCTTGTCGATCTACCTCACGGCGCGCAACTGGGGGCACCCGGAGGATCGCCGCTATCAGGCGATCCGGCGCCGCAATACGCCCGGCTTCGCCTTCAGCAGCCTGTACCGCATCTTCCTGTTCCAGGCCGTGCTCGCTTGGGTGATCTCCCTGCCGCTGCTCGGCGCCGCGCTCGGTCGCACCGAGCTCGGTTGGCTCGACTGGGCGGGTGTCGCCCTGTGGGTGATCGGCGTCGTGTTCGAGACGGTGGGCGACTGGCAGCTCGCGCGCTTCAAGCGCGACCCCGCGAACGCCGGCAAGGTGATGGACCGCGGCTTCTGGCGCTGGACGCGCCATCCGAACTACTTCGGCGACTTCTGCGTCTGGTGGGGCTTCGGCCTGATCGGTGTGTCGGCCGGCGCCTGGTGGTGCCTGCTCGGGCCGCTGCTCATGAGCGTGCTGCTGCTGCGGGTGTCGGGCGTCAAGCTGCTCGAGCGAGACATCGGCCAGCGCCGTCCGGAGTACGCGGAATACATCCGCCGCACCAACGCGTTCTTCCCGGGCCCTCGCAAGGGCTGAGCGGGCTTCAGCCTGCGGCGGACTCGGCCTCGCGCGAGGCGCGCTTGCGCTCGTGCTCTTTCAGGAAGCGCTTGCGCAGCCGGATCGACTGCGGCGTCACCTCGACGAGCTCGTCGTCGGCGATGAACTCCACCGCGTACTCGAGCGTGAGCTTGATCGGTGGGGTGAGCAGCAGCGCGTCGTCCTTGCCGGCGGCGCGGACGTTGGAGAGCTTCTTCTCCTTGATGGGGTTCACCACGAGGTCGTTGTCGCGGCTGTGGATGCCGATGATCATGCCCTCGTAGACGGTGGTGCCGTGCTCCACGAAGAGCCGCCCGCGTTCCTGGAGGGTGAAGAGCGAGTAGGCGACCGCCGACCCGGCCTCGTTGCTGATCAGCACGCCGTTGTGGCGCTCGGGGATCTCGCCCTTCACCACGTCGTAGCCGTCGAAGATGTGGCTCATGAGGCCGGTGCCGCGGGTCATGGTCAGGAACTCGCCCTGGAAACCGATCAGGCCGCGCGCCGGGATGCGGTACTCGAGGCGCACGCGCCCCTGGCCGCGACCGCTGGGGTCGCCCTCGACGATCATGTCGAGCAGTTCGCCGCGGCGCGTGCCGAGCTCCTGCATCACGCCGCCCTGCAGGCCTTCGTCGATGTCGATGGTGAGCGCCTCGAAGGGCTCCTGGACCACGCCGTCGACCACGCGCTTGAGCACCTGCGGCTTGCCGACCGCGAGCTCGTAGCCTTCGCGGCGCATGTTCTCGACGAGGATGGTGAGGTGCAGCTCGCCGCGGCCTGAGACGCGGAACACGTCGGCGTCGGCGGTCTCCTCGACGCGCAGCGCGACGTTGCTCTGCAGCTCGCGCATCAGGCGGTCGCGGATCTGGCGGCTGGTCACGAACTTGCCCTCGCGCCCGGCGAGCGGCGAGGTGTTCACCTGGAAGGTCATGGCGAGCGTCGGTTCGTCGACCTCGATGGGCGGCAGGCCTTGCGGTTGCTCGGGGTCGCAGAGCGTGAGCCCGATGTTCACCTCTTCGATGCCGGTCACGGCGACGATGTCGCCCGCCGAGGCCTCCTCGACCTGGATGCGCTCGAGGCCGCGGAAGGAGAGGATCTGGCCGATGCGGCCGTTGCCGCGGTCCTCATCGCCCCAGCGCAGCGCGACAGGCTTGCCGCTCTTGAGCGTGCCCTGGCGGATGCGGCCGATGCCGATGCGCCCGACGTAGGAGTTGTAGTCGAGCTGCGAGATCTGCAGCTGCAGCGGCGCAGCGACCTCGGTCGGCGGCGGCGGCACATGCGCGAGCACGGACTCATACAACGCCGTCATGTCGGTCGCGGGCTTGCTGAGGTCGGTGGTCGCCCAGCCCTGCAGCGCCGAGGCGTAGACGATGGGGAAGTCGAGCTGCGCGTCGGTGGCACCCAGCTTGTCGAAGAGCTCGAAGGTGCGGTCGATGACCCAGTCGGGGCGGGAGCCGGGGCGGTCGACCTTGTTGACCACCACGATCGCTTTGTGGCCGAGCGCGAGCGCCTTGCGCGTGACGAAGCGCGTCTGCGGCATCGGTCCCTCGACGGCGTCCACGAGCAGCAGCACGCCGTCGACCATGGAGAGCACGCGCTCGACCTCGCCGCCGAAGTCGGCGTGCCCCGGGGTGTCGACGATGTTGATGCGGGTTCCGCGGTATTCGATCGCGCAGTTCTTGGCGAGGATGGTGATGCCGCGCTCGCGCTCGAGGTCGTTGGAGTCCATGACGCGCTCGCCGATCCGCTCGTGCGCGGCGAAGGTGCCCGACTGCTTGAGCAGGCAGTCGACGAGGGTCGTCTTGCCGTGGTCGACGTGGGCGATGATCGCGATGTTGCGGATCGGGCGGGCGGTGCTCATGACGGGTGCTCGGGGGCGGGTGCTCGGGGGCGGGTGCTCGGGGGGCGTCGAGGTCGGAGCCGACGCGCCGGGCAAAAAGGTCGCGCAGCGTACCAGAGCGCGGCCCTCGGGGCGACCGTTGCGCCGCGGCTGCGCCACTGCCGCGTGCCGGGGGGGTGCAGGGGGGCAGGATTACGGGCATCCTTACGCTCTGCGGGGGCATCCCGCCATCCCGCACCCGCAGCATCCCCGCAGCATCATGGAGGATCCCATGTCCCAGTCCCCCACCTCGTCGCGCCGCCATCGGGCGGTGGTCGCCACGCTCGCCGTCGCCGCCCTCGGTCTCGCCGGTGTCGCCGGTGTCGCAGAGGCGCAGCAGAACCGCGCCGCCCAGCAGATCAAGTACCGCCAGGCCGTCTACACCGTGCTCGGCACGCAGTTCGGCATCATGGGCGCCATGGCCCAGGGTCGTGCGCCCTGGGACGCCAAGGCGTTCGCGACCGCAGCCGACCGCGCCGCGTTCATCTCCAGCGTGGCGCCCGACACCTTCCCGGCGGGCTCCGAGGCGGGTGCGCCCACCAAGGCCAAGCCCGAGCTCTGGAAGAACTCCGAAGAGTTCGGCCGCATGATGCGCGACCTGCAGGACAAGACCCGCGCGCTCGCCACCGCCGCCAAGGGCAGCGACCAGAACGCCGCCAAGGCCGCGCTCGGTGCCGCCGGGCAGACCTGCAAGGCCTGCCACGACAAGTACAAAGCCGATTGAGCACGCCGCACCGGGAGTCCGGCCCGTGCTGACGGGCGAGGTCGCAAGGCCCCACGGGCGCGTGCACTATGCCGTGTCGGGCCGCAACCACGGCGCGGCGCTGTTGTTGCTGCATCCGCTCGGGTCGAGCCTCGACATCTGGCAGCCGCAGCTCGCCGACCTCGAACAGCGTTTCCGCGTCATCCGCGTCGATGCCCGGGGCCATGGCGGTTCGCTCGCCGATGAGGCTACGGGGGTCGCCGAGGCGCCCTGCACCATGCTCGACCTGCTCGATGACGCCTGCGCGGTGCTCGATGGGCTCGATCTCGCGCGGGCGCATTGGTGCGGCGTTTCATTGGGCGGCGCGGTCGCCCTGCAGGCGGCGATCAGCCGGCCGGCGCGGGTGCAGCGGCTCGTGCTGGCCAACACCGCGGCCGCCTTCCCGCCCCGCGAGATGTGGGACCAGCGCATTGCCACCGCGCGGTCGGCGGGCATGGGGCCCTTGGCCGAAGGGCTCGGTGCGCGATGGTTCTCCGCCGCCTTCGTGGCCGCCTCACCCGCGGTGGTCGAGGAGGCGCAGGCCGTGTTCCGCGCCGTGCAGCCGCGCGGCTATGCGGAGTGCTGTGCCGCGCTCCGGGACCATGACGTGACGGCGTCGCTCGGCGAAGTGCGGTCCCCGACCCTTGTCATCGGTGGTGCGCTGGACATCGCGACGCCGCCGGAGCGGGCGCTCGAACTCTGCGACGGCATCCCGGGCGCCGATCTCGTGATGCTGGATGGTGGCCATCTCTCCAACATCGAGCAGGCCGAGGAGTTCACCGAGGCGGTCTCCGGGTTCCTGCGCGACTGACCGCCCCGCCGCAGAGTCCCGTCGCCCTGCACATGGTCGCTCCGGTCTGGAACGCCGATTACCTGCCGCTCTGGATCGGCGGCGCGATCCGCGGCCGTGTCCGCGGCGATGTCGTGCCGACGCTGCGCGCCCTGCCTGAGATCGAGGACGCAGAGGTCGGCTTGCGGTTGCGCGAGCCCTGCGAGGCGACGCGGGTCGCGCGCAGCGCGGCGCTGCAGTCGATCGCACGCCATCTGGATGCCGCAGGACTGATCGCCGATTGGCGCGACGAGGCGAGCGTGCTTCTGGACGAACAGGGCGAGGAGGTGGCCCGTTGCGAGCGGGGTGCGTTCCGCACGCTCGGGCTGCAGAACCGCGCCGTGCACGTGAACGGCTGGCGGGCGGACGGGCGGCTGTGGATCGCCCGACGCAGCGCCCTCAAGCGCGCCGATCCCGGCAGGCTCGACAACCTCGCTGCGGGCGGCGTCGGCGCCGACGAGACGCCGCGCCGTTGTGCGATGCGCGAACTGTGGGAGGAGGCGGGCGTGCCCGCCGCGCTCGCCCGTCAGGTGGATTTCCCGGGCATGGTGATCCGTTCGCTGCGCGAGACCACCTTCGGCCTGCACGATGAGCTCGTGATCGTCGCCGACCTGTCTCTGCCGGAGAGTTTCGTCCCGGTCGGTCGTGACGGCGAGGTCGAGTCTTTCGACTGCCTCGACGTCCTGGCCGTCGAAGCGGCGCTCGCCTCGGGCGCATTCACCGTCGAGGCCGCGCTCGCTACCCGCGAGTCGCTCGATCGCCGCCGCGAGCCAACGCTTCGAGCGCCTCGCCCGTGACCCGGTGCGGCACCCAGGCCGTCATCGCCCGCGCACCGAGCGAGCGGTAGAAAGCGAGCGCCGGCTCGTTCCAGTCGAGCACCGACCATTCGAGGCGTGTGAGGCGTTCGCGGACGCAGCGCTGCGCGAGGCCCGCGAGCAGGGCGCGGCCGATCCCGTGGCCGCGCAGCGCGGGCCGCACGAAGAGGTCTTCGAGATAGATCCCGTGACGGCCGCGGAAGGTCGAGAAGTTGTAGAACCAGAGCGCGAAACCCGCGACGGCGCCGTCCTGCTCCGCGATGTCGCAGAACACCCGCGGCGCGGCGCCGAAGAGCGCCGCGTGCAGCCCTTCTTCGGTGGCGTCGACCTCGTGCAGCAGGCGTTCGTAGTCGGCGAGCTCGCGGATGAGCGCGAGGATCTCGCGCGCATCGCCGGCTTGCGCCTCGCGCAGGGTCAGCATCCGCGCTCCACGGCCGCGAGCAGCGCGAGCGGATCGGTGAGCGCGTCGGTGCGCCGGTCGGTGTCGGACGCCGCCTCGGCACCGTAGCCCCAGGCTGCCGCGAAGAACCGCAGGCCGTTGGACTCGGCGGCACGGCGGTCCTCGGCGGAGTCGCCCACCATCCAGGTCGTCGTCGCGGGCAATCCCGCCTCGTGCAGTACGGCCGTGACCATCGCCGGCTTGTGCGGCGCCGGCGGCAGGGTGGCATCGAGCGCGTGCACGCCGGCGAAGCGCGGCGTCCAGCCGAGATGCTCGAGGATGCGGCGCGTGGGCGCGATGCGCTTATTGGTGACGATGCGCAAGGCGATGCCGGCGGCGGTGAGGCCGTCGAGCAGCTCGGGCACGCCGGCGTAGACCGTCGTGGCGCGGTAGCCCGCCTCGTCGTAATCGGTGCGGAACGCCGCGATGAGCGCGGCGAGGGCAGTGGGGTCGTCCCGGCCGAGCAGGGCCGCGGCGGTGACGGGCAGCGGTGGGCCGATCAGCGAGGCATCGAGCGGGACCGCGGGGCGGATGCCGGTACGGGCGAGCGCCGCACCGAAGGAGGCCAGGATGCCGGGTGCCGAGTCGATCAGCGTGCCATCGAGGTCGAAGAGGATGCTGTGCGGCGCCATCCCGGGACCCCTCAGAGCGCGCGGTCCGTGAACTGCAGCGCCGCAAGCCGCGCGTAGAGCGGGTTGGCGGCGATGAGTTCCGCATGGGTGCCGGTCGCGACGATGCGTCCGGCGTCCATCACGATGATGCGATCGGCCTTGAGCACGGTGGCGAGCCGGTGGGCGATGATGATGGTGGTGCGCGAGCGCATCAGGCGTTCGAGCGCCTCCTGCACCACGCGCTCGCTCTCGGCGTCCAGCGCCGAGGTCGCCTCATCGAGCAGCAACAGCGGCGGGTTGCGCAGGATGGCGCGGGCGATGGCGATGCGCTGCCGCTGGCCGCCCGAGAGCCGCAGGCCGCGTTCGCCGAGGAAGGTGTCGTAGCCCTCGGGCAGGGCGCGGATGAACTCGTCCGCGGCGGCCGCGTGCGCCGCCGCCTCGACCTCCGCATCGCTCGCGTCGGGGCGGCCGTAGCGGATGTTCTCGCGGGCGCTGGCCCCGAACAACACCGTGTCCTGGGGCACGAGGCCGATGCGCCCGCGCACGGCGCGCGGGTCGGCAGCAGCGATGTCCACGCCGTCGAGCAGCACCCGTCCCTGTTGCGGGTCGTAGAAGCGCAGCAGCAGCTGGAACGTGGTGCTCTTGCCGGCGCCGGAGGGGCCGACGAAGGCGACGGTCTCCCCGGGCGCGATGTCGAGCGTGAAGCCATCGAGCGCCGGCGTTTCAGGGCGCGAGGGATAATGGAAGCGCACCGCGTCGAAGCGCACGCGGCCCGCGGCGATGCCCGGTTGCATGACCGGCAAGGGCTGCGGTGCCGCGGGTGCGACGATCGCCGGGGTCGCCTGCTGCAGCTCCACGAGGCGCTCCATCGCACCGGCGGCGCGCTGCACTTCGCTCCACATCTCGCTGAGCGACGCGGCGGCGACGCCGGCGTAGACGGCGAACAGCAGGAACTGCACGAGTTCGCCGCCGGTCATGCGGTCGGCGAGCACCTGGTGCGCGCCGAACCAGAGCACCAAGGTGATCGCCGCGACGACTAGGGTGGTCGAGAGCGCCGTGAGCCAGGCGCGCACGCGGGTGCGCACCACCGCGATGTCGAAGGATGCCTCGACCGCCTGGTCGTAGCGACGGACGTTGAGGTCCTCGAGGGTGTAGGCCTGCACGGTCTGGATCGCGTTCAGGGTCTCGCCCGCGAGACCGCTGGTGTCGGCGATGCGGTCCTGCGAGCTGCGCGAGAGCTTGCGCAGCTTCCGCCCGAGGGCGATGACGGGCACGATCACCGCCGGCATGGCGATGAGGATGAGTCCGAGCAGCTTGAGGTTCGTGACGCCCATCATGACGATCGAACCGGCGAGGTTGATCGTCGAGCGCAGCGCGATCGAGATGCCGACGCCCGAGATCGACTGCACGAGCGTGGTGTCGGTGGTGAGGCGCGAGAGCACCTCGCCGGTGCGGGTGACCTCGAAGAACTGCGGATCCATCCGCACGATGTTCCGGTAGACGGCCTCGCGGATATCGGCCACGACACGTTCGCCCAGCCAGGTGACGAGGTAGAAGCGCATCGCCGCGAACGCGCCGAACAGCACGGCGACGCCGAGGAAGGCGATGAAGTAGATGTTGATGGTGTCGGCGTTGCCGGCCGACATGCCGCGGTCGACCAGTTGCTTGAGGGCGACGGGCAAGGCCAGCATCGAGCCCGAGGCGAGCAGCAGCGCGACCATCGCCCAGGCCAGCACGCCACGGTAGGGTTTGAGGAAGGGCAGGAGTGCGGCGAGGGGACGGGCCGACTTGGCCTTGGGGCGGTCGGCAGAGGACGGATCAGACATGCGTCATTCTAGCGCGCCGTCGACGGGCCGCGTCCCGCGCCTGCGCCGTCCACGGTGAGGATGAGTTTCCCCGTGGTCTGGCCTGACTGCAGCGCCGCGAGCGCGGCATGTGCGTCGGCGAACGCCCAGCGACCGCCGATCCGCGGCCGCTCCGGGATCAGCGCGAGCGTCTCGCGCATCGCGTCCGGCAGACGCGCGGCCTCGCTCCAGAGCCAGATGAGGTTGAAGGCGAGCAGGCCGCGGTTCTGGCTGATCATGGCGAGCGGATCGAGCCGTGGCCTGCGCAACCACTGCAAGGCGAGCCGCAACGGGTTCGCCCGGCTGCCACCGCCCATGAAGTCCGCGGCGCCGTAAAGCAGGTGCCGGCCCTCCGGCGCCAAACGGTCGAAGGCGGGACGGAACGAGGGGCCATAGACCGCATCGAACACGAGGTCGAAACCGGGCGCACCGAGATGGGCGAGCGCGGCGTCGAGGCCCGCCGCGAATCCCGCATCGCGCAGCACGATGCAGCGCGGGTCGAGGCCGTACTCGCGCGCCAACCACTCGCGCTTTGTGGCGCTGCCCACGACGCCGACGGGGCGTGCGCCGAGGTTGCGCAGGGCCTGCAGCGCATTCAGGCCGACCCCGCCCGCCGCGGACTGGACCAGCACCACGCTGCCGCGACGGGCACCGCCCAGCGGTACGAGACCGTACCAGGCGGTCAGCGCCTGCACCGGATAAGCGGCGGCGGCGTCGAAGGACCAGCCCTCGGGCAGCGGCCAAAGATATTGTTCGCCGGCGTTGAGCGCGGTGGCGTAGCCGCCGAAGCGCGTCAGCACGATCGCGCGGTCGCCGGGGCGCCAGCGCGTGACCCCGGGGCCGACCCTGCGCACGGTGCCTGCGGCTTCGAGCCCGGGCACGAAGGACCCCGAGGGCGTGGCCGAGTACAGACCGAGGCAGGCGAAGATGTCGGCGAAGTTGAGTCCGACCGCTGCGATGTCGAGCTGCACTTCGCCGGCACCCGGAGGCGGCAGGGGTTCTTCAGTGAGCCGGAGGCGCCGCAACGACCCGGCGCGCGGGATGCGCCAGACGAGGCGGTGGTCGTCAGGCTGTGTGGGTCGGGTCGGGTCGGCCGTCATGCCACCGAGCATACTGCGAGGGCAGCATGCCGATGTAGCGACGGAACATCCTCGCGAAATACGAACCGTCATGGAACCCGACGGCATAGGCCACGGCCGTGACCGATTCGGGGCGGCCGCGCAACCGCTCGCAGGCCGCGCGGATGCGGTAGCGGAGCAGGTACTCGCGGAAGGTGATGCCGAAGGTTGCGTGGAACGCCCGGCTGAACTGGAAACGGCTGAGGCCGCAGTGGGTCGCGACCGCGCTGGCCGGGAATTTCTCGTGGAAATGGGCGGCGACGAAGGCGATCGCCTGGCCGGCGTCCGACGCCGCTGGGCTCGCCCCGCCCGAACGGGCGGTGGGCGGCGCATCCGGGTCGGTCTCGAGCGGGTTGGCATCGGGCGGACCGACCTCGAGGCGCAGGATCGCCTCGGGCATCTCGATCTGGCGAGGTACGACCGGCGAATCTGCGGTCAGGCTCATGGCGAACCTGCGTGGTCGAACCCTACTGTGCCGTAGCCCACTTAAACATCTCCTTTACGAGATGATTGAGATGGTACGGGAGTGCGTTGCATCCACCGGATTAAGAATCGTTAACCTCGCGGCACCCTTGGGAGCGATTTCCGCAACAAAATTGTCTTTCCGGGTGCCCGCACCCTGCGCTGCCGTGACCTTCGGATAAACTAACCGGCATGCACTCCGAGCAGGATTCCTCGACCAGCTTCGATTCAGCCTTCACCAAGGCCGTCGATCTGGGCAACACCCTGGCTGACCGGGACAAGTCGGCCGACCTCTGGGACATCGCCGATGGCCTGCTGGCTGGCGCGGTGCAGTACTGGCTGTATTCGCGCCAACCCTGCGCCGACCCGCGTTGCACCGAGTGCCTGCCGGTCAGCACGGCCGACGGGCGGATGGCCGAGTTGCGGCGGCTCATCGGCGAGCTCTCGGAAGAGAGCGAGTACTTCCACAGCCCGAACGACGCCAACGCCGGCCGCGCCTGAGCGCGCCCGACTATCGCGACGCGACATCCTCGAGGGCCGCTTCGAGGATCGCGAGCCCCTCGGCGAGTTGGGCGTCCGGCAGCGTGAGCGGCGCGAGGAAACGGATCACGTTGCCGTAGACGCCGCAGGACAGCAGCACGAGACCGCGCCGCCCCGCCGCCTGCACCAGCGCCTTGGTGATCTCCGCATCGGGCGCATCGGCACGCCGCTCGCGCACCATCTCCATCGCCACCATCGCGCCAAGACCGCGCACATCGCCGATGCAGGACCAGCGTGAACGCAGGTCCTCGAGCCGCGCGCGCAGCAGCGCGCCCTGGCGTTCCGCCCGCGCACAAAGATCCTCGGATGCGATGACGTCGAGCACGGCGAGACCCGCCGCGCAGCCGAGCGGCGATCCGGCATAGGTGCCGCCGAGCCCGCCGGGCAGGGGCGCGTCCATGATGTCGGCGCGGCCGATCACGGCAGAGAGCGGCACCCCGCCCGCGAGGCTCTTCGCCACGGTGACCAGATCGGGCACCACGCCTGCGTGCTCGATCGCGAACATCTTGCCGGTGCGCGCGAAACCGCTCTGCACCTCGTCCGCGATCAGCAGGATGCCGTGCCGGTCGCAGAGCGCGCGCAGTTCACGCAGGAACACCGGCGGGGCGATGTAGAACCCGCCTTCGCCCTGCACCGGCTCCACGATGATCGCGGCGACGCGCTGGGCATCGACGTCGTATTTGAAGAGCTGCTCGAGGGCGGCCATGGAATCCTCGACGCGGATGCCGTGGTATTCCATCGGGAAGGGGGCGTGGTAGACCTCGGGCAGCATCGGCCCGAACCCGGCCTTGTAGGGATGCACCTTGCCGGTGAGGCTGATGCAGGCGAGGGTGCGGCCGTGGAAGCCGCCGCCGAAGGCGATCACCGCAGGGCGCCCGGTGTGATAGCGCGCGATCTTGACGGCGTTCTCGACGGCCTCGGCGCCCGTCGTGAGGAAGATCGTCTTCCAGGGGCCGGGACCCGGCGCGAGCGCGTTGAGGCGTTCGGCGAGCGCCACGTAGTTCTCATAGGGCGTCACCTGGAAGCAGGCATGCGAGAGCCGCGCAAGCTGCGCGGCGACCGCGGCCTGCACTTTCGGATGCAGGTGGCCGGTGTTGAGCACCGCGATGCCGGAGCCGAAGTCGATGTAGCGGCGACCCTCGACGTCCCAGATCTCGCCGTTGAGCGCGCGTTCCGCATAGACCTGCAACGAATTGCCGACGCCGCGCGGGATCGCGGCCGCACGGCGGCGGGAGAGGTCGGCATTGGTGGGCATGGGCGGCTCCTGCGCGCTGCGCGTGAGGGGGTCTGCTAGAATTTGCCCTCCAAATCTACCTGTTCTGACCGTTCCCTGACGAGGTCCTGCGTGTCCCAGACCCTACAGACCGAGGTCGTGATCATCGGCGCCGGCCCCTGCGGATTGTTCCAGGTCTTCGAGCTGGGTCTGCTCGGCATCAAGGCGCACCTCATCGACTCGCTCGCCGCACCCGGCGGCCAGTGCACCGAGCTCTATCCCGACAAGCCGATCTACGACATCCCGGCGCTGCCCGTCTGCGGCGCGCAAGAGCTCGTGGACCGGCTGATGCAGCAGATCAAGCCCTTCGACCCCGTGTTCCACCTCGGCCAGGAGGTCGTGCAGCTGACGCCGCGCGCGGATCGGCGCTTCGATGTGGTCACGGCGAACGGCACCCGCTTCGATGCGGGCGCGGTGGTCATCGCCGCCGGCGTGGGATCGTTCCAGCCGCGCCGGCTCGGCGCGGCGGGCAGCGAGGCCTACGAGGGGCGGCAGGTCCATTACCGCGTCAAGGGCGCCGACGCTTACCGCAGCCAGCGGCTCGTCATCTTCGGCGGCGGGGATTCGGCGCTCGATTGGGTCAACGAATTCGCCACCACCGCGCCCTCGCTCACGCTCGTCCATCGCCGCAAGGATTTCCGGGCGGCGCCCGCCTCGGTCGCGCGCATGCGCGAGCTCGAGGCCGCCGGCCGGTTGCGCTTCATCGAGGGCCTCGCCGACGCCGTGCTCGAAGAGGGCGGTCGTCTCACCGGAGTGCGCGTCAAGGCCGCGGACGGCGTCATGCACGACCTGCCCGCAGACCACGTGTTCGCGTTCTTCGGCCTGCACCCGAAGCTGGGTCCGGTGGCCGAATGGGGCCTCGCGCTCGAGCGCAAGGCACTCACGGTCGACACCGAAAGATTCCAGACCAGCGTGCCTGGCATCTTCGCGGTCGGCGACATCAACACCTACCCCGGCAAGAAGAAGCTCATCCTGTCGGGCTTCCACGAGGCCGCGCTTGCCGCCTTCGGCATCCAGGCCTGGCTCTATCCCGAGAAGAAGCAGTTCCTGCAGTACACGACGACGAGCCCCGTCATGCAGAAGCGTCTTGGGGTCGCCGCGCCGTGATCGGCGACCTGCCGGGCCTGTTGCGGCAGTTCGAACTCGAGCGGCTCGAGGTCAACCTCTTCCGCGGCGAGAGCCGCGACATCGGCAGTCCGCAGGTGTTCGGCGGCCAGGTGCTCGGCCAGGCGCTCACGGCGGCCTACGCGACCGTCGCCGAGGGGCGCGAAGTGCATTCGCTGCACGCCTACTTCCTGCGTCGTGGCGACTTCAACCGCCCGATCGTCTATCAGGTCGACCGCAGCCGCGACGGCCATTCGTTCTCGTCGCGGCGCGTCATCGCCATCCAGAACGGCGAGCCCATCTTCACCTTTTCGTCGTCGTTCCACGTCGCCGAGCCGGGCCTCGACCACCAATCGACGATGCCCATGGTCGCGGCGCCCGAGACCCTGCCGGACTGGAGCCGGCCCTCCGCGGAGCTCGCCGAGCGCATGCCCGAGAAGCTGCGGCGTTTCCTGGTGCGCGAGCGCCCCTTCGAGCTGCGTCCGGTGGACCCCATCGACTACGTGAACCCGAAGCCCGCGCCGCCGGTCCAGCACATCTGGCTGCGTACGGCCGGCACGCTGCCGGACGATCCACGCCTGCACCGTTGCCTGTTGGCGTACATCTCCGACTTCCACCTGCTCGGTACGGCGATGCGACCGCACGCGTTCTCGTACAGCAGCGATGGTCTCGTCATGGCGAGCATCGACCATGCGATGTGGTTCCACCGCGAATTCCGCGTCGACGATTGGCTGCTGTACTCGATGGAAAGTCCGAGCGCCTCGGGCGCCCGCGGTTTTGCCCGCGGCAGTCTTTACGATCGGGGCGGGCGCCTGGTGGCGAGCATCGCGCAAGAAGGGCTGATGCGGGTGCGGTCTTGAGCCGCGCGCCGCGCGGATGTTCCGCGCTGCTGTCGGCTTGGGCGATGGGGGCGTTGATGGCCCTCCCGTCTGCCGGGATCGCGCAGCAGCGGGCCGCATCGCCGGCGCCCGGGGATCCGGTGGCGACGGCAGCGGCGGTGCAGGCCAAGCGCGGCCGGCTTCTTTACCTGCAGTGCCGGGCCTGCCACGAACTGCGGCCTGCAGGCGCGGCGTTGGCCGGTCCGCACCTCGGCGACTTGCTGGGCCGCAAGGTCGCAGCGGTCGAGGGTTTCGCCTATTCGGCGGCGTTGCGCGGACAGGCGTTCGCCTGGGACCGTGCGCGGCTCGACGCTTGGCTTGCCGCGCCCGGCAAGGCGGTCCCCGGGAACACCATGGCGTTCGCCGGCATCGCGAGCGCGGAGGACCGCGCGGCGCTGATCGCCTACCTCGAGTCCGCTACGCGCGCAGCGACACCGACTCCCTAGCGGAAGCTTGCTGCAGCACCCACGGGCAACCGTCGGGCGCCGTGAACCCGAGGCTGTCCCGGCTGAACTCGTCGGGACGGATCGCGCCGAGCGCCGTGACCCCGGGGGTCGTCGCGAGCCGCGCGCGCATCGCGGCGAGGTCATCCACGCGCCAGGTATAGAGGCTGTAGCCGAGGCAACCCGGACGGGAGAGCGCCCGCAGGTCGTCCATCCTCGCATCGGCGGCGAACCGCACGCATTTCAGTTTGCCGGAGCGGCGTGTCGCGAGGGCTGCACCCGTCCGCGGATCGTCGAAATCCACCATGTGGAAGCCCTCGCCCGGCGCGAGGCCGAAGATGCTGCGTGAGCCGGTGGCGTTGGCGTACGGCACGCGCTCCTCATGGGTGCGCTTGAGGCCGAGCACCGTCTCGTAGAAATCGAAGATGCGATCGTCGTCGCTCGTGACCATCAACCCGGCATGGGTATGCTGGCTCGCGCGCAGCAACGAGGCCGGGTCCACCTGGCCGTAGCGCGGGCTCTCGTACCCGAAGCGCTCGAAGAACACCTGCCGATAGTGCGGCTGCAGCAACACCATCTCGCGCACGCCGACGATCGGGTCGCGGAACGGCCGCGCGGCGCGCTCGCCCGACACCTCGCCGATCACGGCGAGCTGCGGGGGCAGCAGCGTGAGCGGCATGCCCACTTGGAGCGCACGCTCGACGTGGTTGACGACGTTGAGCACGCTCTGCGTCACGCGCACACCCCAGCGCGAGCCGATGCCGCGCAGGTCCGGCCGCAGGCCGACGCCGGCGTTGCGCGGCGTCTCCCATCTCATGAGACGCACGAGGCCGTGGTCGGCCTCGGCGTGCAGCAGCCGCACCGACTCGACCGCCGAGCGGTGACCGTACAGGGCTTCGGCGGCCACGGCATCGAGCGCGCCGCGTTCACCCGGCTGGCAGCCATAGGCGGCGAAGTCGGCGATCGCCTCGTCGAGGTCGGGAACGCCCACGCAGAGTTCGTGCAGTCCGCCGATGCAGGCGGGGGTGCGGAGGCTCGAGGGGGCGTCGTGGGGTTCGACGCGGGCTGCGTCGGGAGGCATGTCGGTCATGGCCGCGCCATCATGGCACGGTCGCCGCCGCCGTCAAAAAGTGCGCTTCGTCTCGACCAACAGCTGCACGTTCTTGATCGATTTGTCGGCGTTGAGCGGGAAGGCGACGTCGATATGCAACACGTTGCCAAGACCGGAGCGGCTGTTGCCGAGCCGCAGACCGAAACCGACATCGGCCAGCGTGTCCCGGGCCTCGCTGCCGTAGGGGTTCGCGCCGAAGGCCGCGCCCACGTCGGCGAACACGGCGCCGCCGACATGCACGAGGCGGAAGGGGTACCAGTCGCTGTAGAAGCGCTGCTCCATCGTCAGCAGCCAGCGGCCTTCGCCGCCCTGATAGCGCAGGGGATAGCCGCGCAGGCCGTTGTCGCCGCCCAGGAGCACCTGGCGGTCAGCGTCGAGCTCGTGGCCGAGAACGACCGAGAGACCGACGAACCCGATGCGCCGCGCCGAGTGCACGCGGTAGTACCGTGCCGCGGCCTCGAGCAGGACGTTGCGGAACTCGCCGTCCTCGTGGCGGCCATCGAACGTGGCGCTCGTGAGCAGCGAGTTCCGGCCGCCCCACGAGAAGCCGCGAGAGACCGAGCCGCCCAGCACGACGGCGCTGCGGTCGGCGCCGAAAGCCGACGATGCGAACCCGATGCGGCCACGGGCGCGCCAACCGTAGGCGAAGTCCTCCGTGCGCTCGATCTGGTCGCGGTTGCGCACCTCGCGGAAGTCGTCCTGCAGCCACTCGGCCGACACCCAAGGGTAGGCGAGCGTACGGTCAGGCGGGATGTCGGCGGGCAGCTTGCTGCCCGGCACCGGGTCGAACTGCCGGTCGTCGTAGGTGTAGCCCGCGCGCCAGCGCAGCACCTCGCCGGCGATGAGGCCGCGCGACCAGCCGCCGTAGACCGTGGCGCCCTGCTGCCGCACCTGGTACTCGTCCACCACCTCGCCCTGGTCATAGCGCGAGTCGATGCGCTCGTCGTCGAGGAATGAGCCGCCCGCGGCCCAGCGCGTGTCGAGCGCGTAGAAGTCGCGGTCGAGGAGGATGCCCTGGCGCTCGCCGTCGCTGTTGTCGGCGTAGTCGAGCGCGAGCGACCACCAGGACCGGCCGAGCTGCCGGTCGCGGTACTTGAACAGCGTCGAGGTGCGGTCGACATCCTTGGTGCGCCCGATGCCGATCTGCGCGCCGGTGCCGAGCAGGTTGAGCTCCTCGAGTTCGAGGCCCGAGGTGCTCTCGCCGCCCTTGCGGCCGAAGGATACGCCGGGATTCAGCGTCCATACGTCTTGCGTGACGACCTCGATGTCGACCACGCCGTCGTGCAGCGCCATCGGCACGATGTACGCATCGTGGAGGTAGCGGGTGTCGCGCAGCAGGCGCGCGGATTCCTGCAGCAGCCTGCCGTCATAGGGCTGCCCGACATCGAACAGCAACTGGTCGGCGATGGTGGACTCGCGGGTGCGGATGTGCAGCGTGTTCGCGAGCCGGAACAGCGCCGTGTCCTCCTCGGGTATCGCGGTATCGAAGATCTCGAGGGCGCGGATGCGGACCTCGCCGATGCGCGCGCCGGCGGCGGCAAGCTCCGCGTCGGACGGCAGGTCTGCGGGTCGGCGCGAGCCTTCGCGGGTCATCCGGGAGGTCACGCCCGGCAGGATCGCGCGCGGCGGCGTCGCCCCGGTCGCATCGGCCTCCGCCGCGTCCACAGGGGCGATGGTGGCGATGAGGGCGAGCGTGAGGATGTGGAGCGTGAGGATGTGGAGCGTGAGGATGTGGAGCGTGAGGATGTGGAGGCGCATCGGGATGGTGTTCAGCGCCTGTCGTCGGAGGGACCGCGGAGGACTTTCCCCGGGTTCATGATCCCGTTGGGATCGAAGGCTTGCTTGATGACGCGCATGAGATCGAGTTCGACCGGCGAGGCGTAGCGCTGCAACTCGTCCACCTTGAGCAGTCCGATGCCATGCTCGGCGCTGAACGATCCGCCGAACTCGCGCACCAGGTCGTGGATGGCGCGTTTGACCTTGCCTTCCTGTGCCTGCAAGGGGTTGCCGGTGTCGCGACCGTTGGCCGCGTGCGTCGGGGCGCCCTGGGCCGGCCCGAGGTTGAAGTGCAGGTTGCCGTCGCCCACGTGTCCGTAGCAGACCAGCCGGGCCTCGGGGACTTCCCGCGCGACCCAGGCCGAGGCCGCCGTCACGAACGCCGGTAGCCGGTCGATGGGCAGCGAGACATCGTGCTTGAGGCTCGGTCCGTCGCGGCGCTGCGCTTCGGGGATGTTCTCCCGCAGATGCCAGAACGCCCGCCGTTCGCGCTCGCCCTGCGCGAGCACGGCGTCGGTCGCGAGACCATCATCGATTGCGCCGGAGAGCGTCTCTTCGAGGACGGCGTCGAGCGGTTCGGCGGCACGGGCGCTGCTGAGTTCGCAGAGCACGAACCACGGCGACTCCGTCTGCAGCGGTGCACGGCTGCCCGGCAGGTGCTGCAGCACCAGCTCCACCGCGACCCGCGGCACGAGCTCGAAGCTCGACACCCGATCGCCGCTGGCCGAGCGCATCGCACCGAGCAGGCGTACGGCGGCCGCAGGGTCGGGGACCGCGACGAAGGCGGTGGCGATCGCGCGCGGGGGCGGGTAGAGCCGCAGCGCGGCGGCGGTGATCACGCCGAGCGTGCCTTCGGCGCCGATGAACAGATGCCGCAGGTCGTAGCCGGTGTTGTCCTTGCGCAGCGCATCGAGGCTCGACAGCACGCGCCCGTCCGCCAGCACCACCTCGAGGCCGAGCACCAGCTCGCGCGTCATGCCGTAGCGCAGCACGTTGAGGCCGCCGGCGTTGGTCGAGAGGTTGCCGCCGATCTGGCAACTGCCCTCCGAGCCGAGCGACAACGGGAAGAACCGTCCCGCCGCCGCGGCGGCCTGCTGCACCTCCGCGAGGATGCAACCGGCCTCCACGACCATCGAGTCGTTGTCCGCATCGACGCGCCGCACGGCGCGCAGGCGCCGCAGGGACAGCACGAGTTGGCCGCCCGAACCGTCTGGCGTGGCCCCGCCGCAGTAGCCGGTGTTGCCGCCCTGCGGCACGACGCCGATCCGTGCGGCATCGCAGAACGCCAGCAACCGCGACACCTCGTCCGTGCTGCGCGGCAGCGCGAGGGCGAGCGGCTTGCCGCGATAGAGCCTTCGGTGGTCGACCGCCACCGCTTCGAGCGATGCGGGATCGGTGACGATCATGTCGTCGCCGAACCGCCCGAGCAGCTGCGTGAGCGCCGCGGCTGCTCCGAGCGCCGTCATGGCGCGGAGGCCGATGGGACCGCGAGCGGGGGCGCGAGCCGGCAACCGGGCTTGGTGAGCAGCATCTGCACATCGCCCAACTGCCGCTCCTCGAAGCCGCCCTCGCAGTAGCAGAGGTAGAACTCCCACATGCGCACGAAGCGTTCGGGATAGCCGAGCGCGTGCACCTTGTCGAGGTTGCCCATGAAGTTGCGGCGCCACTCGCGCAGCGTGCGCGCGTAGTGCGGGCCGATGTCCTCGAGGTGGAAGATCTTGAGGTCGGTGACGCGGGTCAGCGAATCGCCGATGGCCTGCACGCTCGGGATGAAGCTGCCGGGGAAGATGTAGCGCTGGATGTAGTCGACGGACCGGCGGGCCTGCGCGTAGAACTGGTCCTGCAGCGTGATGGCCTGCAGCAGCATCGCACCCTGCGGCTCGAGCAATCCTGCGCACTTGCGCAGGTAGGTGTCGAGGAAGTCCGCGCCCACCGCCTCGATCATCTCGATGGACATGGCCTTGTCGTAGCGGCCCTTGAGGTCGCGGTAGTCCTCGAGCAGCAGCGTGACGCGATCGCCGAGCCCCGCGCGCGCGATCTTCTCGCGTGCGTAGTCGTGCTGCTCCCGCGAGATCGTGGTGGTGGTGACGTGCGCGCCGTAGCGCCCGGCCGCGTGGATCGCGAGGCCGCCCCAGCCGGTGCCGATCTCGACCACGCGGTCGCCAGGGCGCAGCCGGAGCTTCCGGCATACGGCATCGAACTTGGCGAGCGAGGCTTGCTCGAGCGTCGTCGCCTCATCGGCGAAGATGCCGCAGGAGTAGGCCATCGTCCTGTCGAGCATGAGCTCGTAGAGCGCGTTGCCGAGGTCGTAATGCGCGGCGATGTTGCGCGCGCTGCCTTCGCGGCTGTTGCGGTTGAGCCAGTGCGAGAGGCGGTGCAGCGGTTGGCTGAGCCAGGCCCAGCGACCGTCCATGCCGTCCATCAGCTCGCGGTTGGCGACGAACAGCCGCACGAGCCCGGTCAGGTCGTCGCAGCGCCAGAGGCCGTTGATGTAGGCGCCGCCGGCCCCGGCCGTGCCGCCGAAGGTCGCGTCGGCGAAGAGCTGCGGATCGAGCACCTCGAGCGTGACCGCGAGGTCGAGCCGCGGGGTGCGCCGTCCGAAGCGGTGACGGCTGCCGTCCGGTTCGATGAGCGTCAGCTCGCCATCGCGCAGCCGCGCGAGCTGCTCGAGCAACAGGCGGCGTGCGAGCTGCACGATCGGGCCGGCGTTGCGGTCGCCGCGGGCGCCGCCTGGGCCGTTGTCGCGCGGGATGATGCTGGGTGCGGACATCTCAACCGGGCTCCGGGGACAGTTTCTTGGGGTGGGTGAAGAAGGGGGTGCGCTTGATCAGCAGACACAGCGCCTGCCAGTAGATGGCGGCGCTCACCTTGAGCGTCACGAATGGTACCGACAGCAGCGCCTGCGCGAGCGTCCGCCCGGTGAGGGGGCGGCGGCGCAGCACCAGCGTGGCGTCGAACTGCGAGGCGCCGTCGCGCCAGTTCTCCATGTGCACGCCGAGCGTGTCGCCCGGCGCCGTGAAACGCCAGTCGTACTGCATGTCCATCGGCAGGAACGGCGAGACGTGGAACGCCTTGTCGAACCGCCAGCGCAGGACCTGCGCGCCGGCGCGCTCAGCCGCGTCCACCGTCAGCACATACGCGTGCCGTTCGTCCCAGGGCGTGTTCGTGATCTCGGCCACGAGGGTCTCCAGCCGCTCACCGGCGGCATCGTAGACATAGTAGAAACTGACCGGGTTGAAAGTGTGTCCGAAATAACGCAAATGGGTCAGCAGGCGGATGGGCCCGCTCGGGCGCCGACCGGTGCGTTGCTCCACGAGGTCGCGCACCGCGACCTCGAGGGGGGTGGCGGGGTCGCCGAGGTAGTCGGCGCGGCGGAACCGGACCAGCGCCGGCCGCCGCGTCGACCAGAACCAACGGCCGGCGAACAACTCGGGCAGCTCCGCAAGGTCGATCCAGGCCATGAAGAGGCGGTAGCGGAACGCGTTGCGCCGCGGACCGAAGCGCCGGTGGCGGATGAAGCCGGTGTAGAGGGCGCTGTGGGCGGCGCGGTGCGGAGCGCTCATGTCGCTTGGGCGCGCGTCTTGAGGCTGCGGCGGGTGGGTTCGAGAAGCGGTACCGGCGGGGGCGCCGTCCCGGTCGCCGCGGCGAGGTCGGCGAGCGCCCACAACCCGCTCACCACGCCGTCCTCATGGAAGCCGTAGCGCCAGTACGCGCCGCAGTAATGCGTATGTCGCCGGCCGCTGATCTCGCCGCGCCGCCGCTGCGCGGCGACGGCAGCGGGGGTGTAGACGGGATGGTGGTAGGTGTAACGGCCGAGCACCAGCGCCGGGTCGATGTCGGCGTTGCGGTTGAGGGTGACGAGGAACCTCTCCGGACCCTCCAGCGACTGCAGCAGGCTCATGTCGTAGGTGAGCGCGACGCGTTCGGTGTCCGGGTCCAGCAGGTGATAGTTCCATGCGGCGCGGGCCTTGGGCGTGCGCGGCAACATGCGCCGGTCGAGATGCAGCACGGCGTCGTTGGCCTGATAGGGGAAGGCGCCGAGGATCTCGCGCTCGAGCGGGTCGGCGTCCGCGAGCAGGGCAAGGGCCTGGTCGCTGTGGCAGGCGAGGATCACTTGGTCGAAGCGCCCGGTCGAGAGACCGTCCGGACCCTCGGCCACGATGGTCACGCCGTCCGCGTCGCGCGTGATGCGGCGTACCGGCGTCGAGAGCCGGATGCGGTCGCGGAACGGCGCTATGAGCCGCCGCGCGTACTCGCGCGAGCCGCCGCTGACCGTGCGCCAGGTCGGCCGGTCGTCGACGTTGAGGAAGCCGTGGCGCTCGAAGAAATCGACGAAGAAGCGCGCCGGGAAGGCGAGCATGCCAGGCCCGGTCGCCGACCAGATCGCGCGCCCCATGGGCAGGATGTAGCGCTCGGTGAACGCCTTGGAATAGCCCTCGCGCGCGAGGTATCCGCCGAGCGTGAGGCCGTCGTCGGGCATGGCCAGCAAGGCCCGCGAGCGGCCGTTGAAGCGCAGGATGTCGGCGATCATGCGCAGGAACGACGGGTTGAACAGGTTGCGGCGCTGCGCGAACAGCGAATCGACCGAGGTGCCGTTGTACTCGAGGCCCGTCCGTTCGCAGCGCAGCGAAAAGCTCATGTCCGACCACTGCCACGGGGCGCCGACCGCCTCGAGCAGCGCCATGAAGTTCGGGTAGGTCCAATCGTTGAAGACGATGAAGCCGGTGTCGACCGCGTAGTGCCGCCCGTCGCGTTCCACGTCCACGGTCGCCGTGTGGCCGCCGACGTAGTCGTTGGCCTCGAAGAGCGTGAGGTCGTGGTGCCGGTGCAGGTGCCAGGCGGCCGTCATGCCGGCGATGCCCGTCCCGATGATGGCGATGCGGCTCATGACAGCAGGCTACACGAATGCTGGACCATCGCAGGCGCGCGGGGAGCGGTGACCGCCGCCGCAAGTCCTGCCCGGGTCAGCCGCGCCGCGCCGACGCGATGCGCCGCGGCGAGTGGTCGCGGATGGCGGCGGGCACGGGCTTGAGGTCCCAGATGATGCCGAGCCAGGACATGACCTTCAGGACGTAGTAGGTGATGTCGATCTCCCACCAATAAAAACCCTGTCGGGTGGAGCTCGGGAAGTGGTGGTGGTTGTTGTGCCAGCCCTCGCCGAGCGTCACGAGCGCGAGCAGCCAGTTGTTGCGGCTGGTGTCGCCGGTGCGGTAGCGCTGGCGTCCGAAGACGTGCGAGAGGGAGTTGATCGTGTAGGTGCCGTGGTAGCAGGCCACGGTGGAGATGAAGAACCCCCAGACCAGCATCTGCCCGGCGCTGGTGCCGAGCTCCGGCGCCTGATGCGCGAGCAGCGCGCCCAAGCCGAACATGCCCACCGCGAGCGCCACCGGCACGAGGATGTCGAAACGGTCCAGCCAGCGCAGCTCCGGGAACTGCAGCAGGTCGCGCACGCGCCGCAGGTCAGGCCGGAAGCCGCGCGCCGTCAGGAACCAGCCCATGTGCGAGCGGATGAAGCCGTGCTGCGCAGGCGAATGCGCGTCCTCGGGCTTGTCCGAATAGGCGTGGTGGTGGCGGTGGTGCGCCGCCCACCACACCGGCCCGCGCTGCACCGCCGAGGCGCCGAGCAGGCCGAAGATGAACTGCCCGACCCGCGAGGTCTTGAAGGAGCGGTGCGAGAAGTAGCGGTGGTAGAACCCGGTGATGGCGAACATGCGCACGAGGTAGGCCGCCACCGCCACGCCCACCGCCACGGGGCTCCAACCGACCCAGATCACGGCGAAGCAGGCGAGGTGCATGCCGATGAACGGCAGGATGCGGGCCCACTCGACCCGATCCGGGATGTCGGGCAGCGGGGCGCCGTCCTTGGGCACGACATGCGGCCCGGTGTCGAACCAGGCGATGAAGGCCCGCCCGAGCCGGCGCACGGCCGATCGGGCGGGCTTCGGGCTGCTGGCGCCGTCAGCCAAGCGGGTGTACCGGGCTCAGGCGAGGCCGTTGGCGCGCTTGAGCGCGTCGATGCGCTCGTCGAGCGGAGGATGGCTCATGAAGAGCTTCTTCAGGCCGCCGCCCAAGCCGCCGTTGATGCCGAAAGCCGCCATCTGCTGCGGCAGGCCCTCGGGCTGCTGGCCGCGCTTCAGCGCCTCGAGTGCGCCGATCATGTTGCGGGCGCCCGAGAGCTTGGCTCCTGCCGTATCGGCGCGGAACTCGCGCTGGCGCGAGAACCACATGACGATGATGCTGGCGAGGATGCCGAGCAGCAGCTCGGTGACCATGACGATCACGAAGTAGCCGATGCCCCGGCCGTCCTCGTTCTTGAAGATCGCGCGGTCCACGAAGCCGCCGATGATGCGGGCGAGGAAGATGACGAAGGTGTTGACGACGCCTTGGATGAGGGTGAGCGTCACCATGTCGCCGTTGGCGACGTGGCCGATCTCGTGGCCGAGCACCGCCTCGACCTCCTCGCGCTTCATGCGCTGCAGGAGACCGGTGCTGACCGCGACCAGGGCCTTGTTCTTGTTGGCGCCGGTGGCGAAGGCGTTCGGCTCCGGCGAATCGAAGATGCCGACCTCGGGCATGCCGATGCCGGACTCGCGGGCCTGCACCTTCACGGTCTCGACCAGCCAGCTCTCCACGGCATCGCGCGGCTTGTCGATGATGCGCACGCCCATCATGCGCTTGGCGCTCCACTTCGACATCAGCAGCGAGATGATCGCGCCGCCGAAGCCGAACACCGCGGCGAACACCAGCAAGCCGTAGGCGCTGCCGCCTTGGGCCGCGATGTACTGGTCGAGGCCGAGCAGCTTCATCGCGATCGACAACACGAAGACGACAGCGAGGTTGGTGACGAGGAACAGCAGGACGCGTTTCATGGGGGCTTGGAGCTCCGGTTCGGTGTGGTGTGCGTGGTCTCAGGTCGAACGGTCAGCGGGACGGCGCAGGCGCAGCCCTGTCGCGGGTTGGACTCATTCCAGCCCGACAGGTTCATCCCAGATGCAAATTTATCCGGGTCCGGGACGCGCTGCCACTCTCCAAAGCACTATGGAGAGAATTTCAGCGTTTTCAAGGGGATGTCTCGTGGTCCTCAGCCGATGGCGACGCCGAGCAGCCGACCCACCAGGAAGGACACCACGCCGGCACCTCCGCCGATGAGCAGCATCCGCAGCGCGCCCTGCCAGGCGCCGCGCCCCGTGAAGAGGCTGAGCGCAAGGCCGATGCCGGCGAGCGCCACGGCCGTGAGGCCGATGGTCCACCACAGTGGCTGCTCGATCCCGCGGATCAGGAAGGGTACAAGCGGCAGGAGGGCGCCGGCGGCGAACGCGAGGAAGGACGAGACGGCCGCGCCAAGCGGCGAGCCGAGATCATCGGGGTTGAGGCCGAGCTCCTCACGCGCGAGCACATCGAGGGCCTGGTCGGGGCGCGCGAGCAGCGCGCGCGCCATGCCCCGCGCCTGCTCGAGCTCGAGGCCGCGCGCCTCGTAGATGAGCGCCAGTTCCTCGGCCTCCTCCTCGGGGTACTCGGCGAGTTCCTCTTTTTCGAGGGCGATCTGGTACTCGTACATGTCGCGTTGCGATCGCACGGAGACGTATTCGCCCGCCGCCATCGACAGCGCGCCTGCCAGCAGGCCGGCGACGCCGGTCATCAGCACGGTGCCCGGTTCAGCGCTCGCGCCCGCGACGCCCATCACCAGCGAGGCGTTGGACACGAGGCCATCGTTGACGCCGAACACGGTGGCACGCAGGTTGCCGCCGCCGACGCCGCGGTGACGTTGACCCACGTCGCTGACGGAGGTGGGCATCAGGTGACCGGGGGCGGCGGGGGGCGTGGAGGCGGTATAGACGGAGAGTCCGCGCAGCTTCATGGCGGCGAGTGCATGACGGGCGGCCCGCGGACCGACGCGCCGCACGAGGCCGGCGACGATGCGGGCCCGGACCGAGGGCGAGAAACGGAAATCCCGGCCCGGATTGAGGGCCTGCCACTTGAGCGCCTGCTCTTCGGCGGCTGCGCCGAGCTTGTGGAACATGGCGCGACGCACAGGGTCCGGCTCGGTCGCCGCGACGCGGCCGTAGAGCCACGCCGATTCTTTTTCGTGATACCAGCTGTCGGGCGCGTCGCTCACGCCGCGGACACCGGGGCCGCGACCGCGACGCCCGGATCAGCGCTCACGACCATCGTCGTGGTCGTCGTCCTGATCGTCGTCTTCGTCCTCGTCTTCGTCCCAGTCGTCCTCTTCGTCCTCGTCCTCTTCCCAGTCGTCGTCCTCATCCTCGTCGTCATCCTCGGACCAGCCTTCGGGCTCCTGGGTGAGTTCGAGGTCGAGTTCGTGCCATTCCTCGAGGTCGAGTTCCTCGATGTCGCCGTCGAGATACTCGATCTCGACCAGTTCGGCGTCTTCATCGACGGTCAGCACGCGGAAGGTCTCTTCCTCCTCCGCGTTCTGGTACCACTGGCCTACGACGGGTTCGTTGTCTCTGCTCACGGCGCTCACCTCGGCGGATCGACGGGACTGACGCAGCGGATTTTACTGCGAGGGTGAATTATAGTGCCATGCCGACGAGGATGCCTTGCATGCCGCAACGCGCTGCGCCCCACACCAATCCCCTCCAGCGTGCCCGCCGCGTCGTGGTGAAGATCGGCTCGGCGTTGTTGGTCGACGGCGCCACGGGCCGCCTCAACCGCGGCTGGCTCGAGACCCTGGTGGCCGATGTGGTGCGGCTGCGCCGTCAGGGCAAGGAAGTCGTGCTCGTCTCTTCGGGCGCGATCGCCCTCGGCCGGCGACACCTCGGCTTGCCCCGCGGTGCGCTCCGCCTCGAGGAAAGCCAGGCTGCGGCCGCCGTCGGCCAGATCCGGCTGGCCCACGCCTACAAGGAACTGCTGGAGGCCCAAGGCGTGCCGGTGGCGCAGGTGCTGCTGACGCTCGAGGACAGCGAGCAGCGGCGACGCTACCTGAACGCGCGCGCCACCCTCACCACGCTGCTCGCCCACGGTGCGGTACCCGTGATCAACGAGAACGACACCGTCGCCACGGCGGAGATCCGCTACGGGGACAACGACCGGCTCGCCGCCCGCGTGGCGCAGATGGTGAGCGCCGACTGTGTGCTGCTGTTGTCCGACATCGACGGCCTCTACACCGCCGACCCCCACAAGGACCCGGCCGCGAAGTTCATCCCGACGGTCCGGGAGATCACGCCCGCGATCGAGGCCATGGCGGGCGGCTCGGCCTCCGAGGTCGGTCGCGGCGGCATGACCACCAAGATCCTCGCGGCGCGCATCGCGGTGGCTGCCGGCTGCCATTTCTGCATCGCGGCCGGTGCGCCGCGCCACCCGGTACGCCGCATCGAGCAGGGCGGGCGCTGCACCTGGTTCCGCCCGGCCGCCACCCCGGTCGCGGCGCGCAAGCAGTGGATCGCCGGGACGCTGCGTCCGGCGGGCGCGCTGCGCATCGACGAGGGCGCGGGTCGCGCGCTGCGCCTCGGCAAGAGCCTGCTTCCGGCGGGCGTCACGGCGGTGGAGGGCCGCTTCGAACGCGGCGATACGGTCAGCGTGCTCGCCTCCGACGGCCAGGAGATCGCGCGCGGCATCGTCGCCTACGGCGACGCCGAGGCGGCGCGCATCCTCGGTCGGCGCAGCGCCGACATCGCCGCGCTGTTGGGATACGCCGGCCGCGACGAACTCATCCACCGCGACGACTTGGTGCTGCAATGACCCCCGCCGACGCTGCCCCGCACGGGGCCGGCTCCTCCGGGGCGGTCGCAGAGGACATCGGCACGCTCATGCGCGGTCTGGGTGAAGCGGCGCTCGCCGCACAACCTGTGCTCGCGGCGGCGTCGCGGACGCAGAAGGATGCCGCGCTGTTGGCCGCCGCCGCGGCGCTGCGGACCCATCAGGCCGATGTGCTCGCCGCCAACGCGATCGACATGGCCGAAGCCGAGCGCAAGGATCTTTCGGCGGCGATGCTCGACCGGTTGCGGCTCGATGCCGGGCGGATAGAGTCGATGGCCCGCGGGCTCGAGGCGGTGGCCGCGCTGCCCGACCCGGTCGGTCGCGTGCTCGAGGAGCGCACGCGCCCGAATGGCCTCTGCATCGCACGGGTGGCGGTGCCGCTCGGCGTCATCGGCATCATCTACGAAAGCCGTCCCAACGTGACCGCCGACGCCGGGGCGCTGTGCCTGAAGTCGGGCAACGCGGTGATCCTGCGCGGCGGCTCGGAGAGCGCGCGATCGAGCGCGGCGATCCATCGCTGCCTGCGCGACGGGCTGCGCGTCGCGGGGTTGCCCGAGGCCTGCATCCAGCTCGTGCCGGTGGCCGATCGCGCCGCGGTCGGTCACATGCTCTCGGGCATGACCGAGTACCTCGATGTGGTCGTGCCGCGCGGCGGCAAGGGGCTCGTGAAGCGCGTGCAGGAGGAGGCGCGGGTCCCGGTCATCGGCCACCTCGACGGCAACTGCCACGTCTACGTCGATCGTGCCGCGGACCTGCGGATGGCGGTCGCGATCGCCTTGAACGCCAAGCTGCGCCGTACCGGCATCTGCGGCGCCGCGGAGACCTTGCTGGTCGATGCGGGCTGCGCCGCGACGCACCTGCAACCCTTGGTGGCTGCGCTGCTCGATGCCGGTTGCGAAGTGCGCGGCGATGCCGCAGCGCAGCAGGCGGATGCCCGCGTCCTGCCGGCCACCGAGGACGACTGGTACACGGAATACCTCGATGCCGTGATCGCGGTGCGCGTGGTGGCCGGCGTCGAGGCGGCGATGGCGCACATCGCGCACTATGGCTCGGCGCACACCGAGTCCATCATCACCGAGGATGCGGCCACGGCCGAGCGCTTCCTGCAGGGCGTCGACAGCGCGATCGTGCTGCACAACGCTTCGACGCAGTTCGCGGACGGCGGGGAGTTCGGGATGGGCGCCGAGATCGGCATCTCCACGGACCGCTTCCACGCGCGCGGCCCGGTCGGCGTCGAACAGTTGACCAGCTACAAATACATGGTGCGCGGCGCGGGACAGATCCGGCCCTGATCGGGCAGACCCGTCCCGGGTGACGTGCCGTCAGGATCGGGCGGTGAGGTGCTGCGCGCCGCCCCGGAGCGACCAGACGTCCTGCAGGCCGCGCTCGCGCAGCGTCTCGCAGGCATTGCGACTGCGCAGACCACGCCCGCAGACGAGCAGATAGCGTCCGTCCGTCGGCAGGTTCCGTCCGGCGAGCAGTTCCGCCATCGGGATGCGTTTCACGACACCGGGTGACGGCTCCGGCAGCGGATCGGCCGCGGATTCGGCCGGGTCACGGATGTCGATGACGGCATAGCCGGCGCTCAGGGCCTGCGCGAGCCCGTCGAAGTCCAGCTCCAAGGCGGCGGCGGACGCCTCGCCCGCGCCGGACGCCCGTCCGCCCCGCGCCCGTGCCGCCGCGAGGCCCGCGGCCGAGGGTGCGCAAGTCCCGTTCCGGCAGGCGGTGGCGCGACCCGTGCGCAAGCGCGTCATGCGCGCCTCAAGCAAGTCGACGAGCAGCAGTTCGTCGCCGAGCCGGCCGGGCAGCCCGAGCAGGATCTTGAGCGCCTCGAGCGCCTGCAGGCTGCCGAGCACGCCCGGCACCGGGCCCAACACCCCCGCCTCCGCGCAATTGCCGACGACGCCGTCGCGGGTCGCCTCGGGCCACAGGCAGCGCAGGCAGGCGCTGCCTCGTGCCGGGTCGACGACCTGCAGTTGGCCCTCGAACTGGTGGACGCTCGCCAGCAGCGCCGGGATGCCGAGCGCCTGCGAGAGGTCGTTCAGCAGGAACTTGGTGGCGAAGTTGTCGCTGCAGTCGATCACCAGGTCGCAACCGTCGAGGAGCAGGGCGGCGTTGTCGGCATCGAGACGCCGCGCATGCGCATCGACGCGGACGTCGGGGTTGAGTGCGTTGATGCGCGCCGCGGCGAGCTGCGCTTTGGGCCGACCGCAATCGGCGAGCGCATACCAGGTCTGCCGGTGCAGGTTCGAGGGCTCGAGCGCATCGCCGTCGATCACCACGAGCCGACCGATGCCTGCGCCCGCGAGGTACTGCAGCACCGGCACGCCGAGTCCGCCTGCGCCGACGACGGCGACCGCGCTCTCGCGCAGCCGTCGCTGTCCCTCCGCGCCGACCTCCCGGAGGGTCATCTGCCGTGAATAATCCGGGCTCTGGGGGCGCGTCGAAGGCGGCGGTGATGCGGCGTGGTCATGCGCGTGGTCGTGGTCATGCGCGTGGTCGTGGTCATGCGCGTGGTCGTGGTCATGCGCGTGGTCGTGGTCATGCGCGTGGTCCTCGCGCGGTGCCGTGGCACAGCGTTCGCAGTTGACCCAGCCGGAGTCGCCATCGACGTAGTGCTCCTTCTTCCAGATGGGCACCCGATGCTTCACCTCGTCGATGATCCAGCGGCAGGCGCGGAACGCCTCGTCGCGATGCGGTGCGGAGACCCCGACCCAGACGGCGATCTCGCCGAGGGCGAGGTCGCCGACGCGGTGCACGCAGCGCGCGTTGCGCACCCCGAAGCGCGCGCAGGCCTCGGCGACGATGCGTCCGCCTTCGCGCACGGCGAGCGCCTCGAAGGCCTCGTACTCGAGGCGACGCACCCTGCGGCCTTCGTTGAGGTCGCGCACCCAGCCCTCGAACGCCGCGTAGCCGCCGCAGGACGGATCGGCGAGCGAGGCTTGCAGGGCCTGCGGATCAAGCGGCTCGGTGCTGAACGCGAACGGCGCCATGTGCCGCCTCAGCCGCCGGCCACGGGCGGGATGAACACCACGGTGTCGCCCGCCGCGAGCGGTTGCTCCCATTCGCCGAAATCGCCGTTGATCGCGACGCGCAGCATCTCCACCGGCAGCGTGAACCGGTGGCGCGCCTGCAGTTCGGCGTAGAGCTCGCGCGGCGTACGCGCGGCGCTGTCGAGCGACTCGGCCGCGCGGCCGGCCTGTTCGCGCAGCAACGCGAAATACTGGATCGTGAGCGGTCGGGTCGCGGCGGTCTTCGGGTCGAGGTCTTGCATGGCGCGCCAATATTCCGTGGCGGAGTTGATGTTGTCGAGGGCGTCGCGGCGTGGCAGGTCGATGATCCGGGCATCGTGGGCGAGCAGGAATTTCCTCGGGCAGCGGCCGCCGTCGGCGACATGCTGCGCGAGCGGTCCGACCGCCTGCGGTTCCCAGATGGCGCACAAGGGTTCGGGCAGGCCGTCATGCCCGGAGCGGAACGCGGTCGCCACCCGGTCGGGGTCGCGGGCGGCGACCAGCGTCCGCAGCGTCGCCGCATCCAGGAAGGGCAGGTCGCAGGCGAGCACCAACCACGCCGCGCCGGGCTCGGCACGCAGCGCGGCGAGGATGCCGGCGATGGGGCCTGCGCCATCGGCGCCATCGACGATCTGGGGGTGGTGAGCACGGGCGGGATCGGCGGCCTGATCGGGCCGCACCGAGATCCATCCCGGGATGCCGAGGTCCCGCAGCAGGCCGAGTCCGACTTCGAGCTGGGTACGGCCGTGGTATGCGAGCGTCGCCTTGTCGCGGCCCATGCGCGTGCTGCGCCCGCCGGCGAGCACCAGTCCCCGCAGCGGCGGGGTCATCGGCGCGGTCCCGTCTTCCGGCGCTTGGCGGTGGCGGCGGCCGGCGCGGCGCGGCCCGCGAAGTCGCGCTTGCCGCCGCGCTTGCGGAGCAGCCGCACCGGACCGATACGGATGTCGTGCGAGAGCGCCTTGCACATGTCGTAGATGACGAGCGCGGCCACGGTCGCGCCGGTCAGGGCCTCCATCTCGACCCCGGTGCGGTGCGTGGTGCGCACCGTGCAGCGGATCACGACCAGACCGCTGCGCGGCGTGTCGATGTCGAGGTCACAGTGCTCGAGCGGCAGGGGATGGCAGAACGGGATCCATTCATGGGTGCGCTTCACCGCCTGCACGGCCGCGATGATCGCGGTGTCGAACACCGGGCCCTTGCGGGTGCGGTGGCCGCTCGCCGCGAGCGCACGGGCGACCGCGGCGGGCAGCGTGACCCGCGCCTCGGCCACGGCTTCGCGTGCGCTGACCGGCTTGCCGCCGATGTCGACCATCGCCGGTCGGTTACGCGCATCCAGATGCGTCAGGCCCGTGGCTGTGGCGCGCGGGCGTCGCCGGGGTGTCGTCGCCATCTCAACCTCCGACGTGGAACATCTCGACCTTGGGATCGCGGCCCGCGCGCTGCAGCGCGCGCTGTTCGCTGTAGCGGTCGGCCCGGCGCGCCCAGGTGCTGCGCAACAGGTCGGCGAGCGCATCGTCGTCGGCACCGGCCCGCAAAGGGGCGCGCAGGTCGACGCCGGTGGTCGCGAACAGGCAGGAGTACAGCATCCCGTCCGAGGAGAGCCGCGCCCGCGAACAGTCGCCGCAGAAGGGCTGGCTCACCGAGGAGATGAACCCGACCTCGCCCGCACCGTCCGTGAAGGCCTGCCGTTCGGCGACCTCGCCCGTGTAGTTGCGGTCGACGGGAGCCATCGGCCAACGCGCCGCGATCGCCGCAGCGAGTTCCGAAGAGGGCACTACCATGTCGGAACGCCAGTCGTTGCGGTTGCCGACGTCCATGTATTCGATGAAGCGCACGATCACGCCGGTGCCGCGGAAGTGTTCGACCAATGCGAGGGCGGTGTGGTCGTTGATGCCGCGCTGGATGACGGCGTTCACCTTCACCGGGCCGAGCCCGGCACGGCGCGCCGCATCGATGCCTTCCAGCACCTGTTCCACGCCGCCGAAACCGCCGCTCATCCGGGCGAAGACCGCAGGGTCCAGGCTGTCGAGGCTCACGGTCACGCGGTGCAGACCGGCTGCCTTCAGTTCGGTGGCGTATTTCGCGAGCAGGATGCCGTTGGTGGTGAGCGCGACGTCCTCGATGCCGGCGAGTCCGCTGAGATCGCCGATGAGGTCGGGCAGGTTGGGCCGCAGCAGCGGCTCGCCGCCCGTGAGGCGCAGCTTGCGCACGCCGAGCCGGGCGCCGAGCCGGGCGAGCCGCACGATCTCCTCGAACGACAGGCGCTCGGCCGAGGCGAGGAAGCGGTAGCCGTCGTGGAAGGTGTGCTGCGGCATGCAGTACGGACAACGGAAATTGCAGCGGTCCATCACCGAGATGCGCAGGTCGCGCAACGGGCGACCGAGCGTGTCGCGCAGCAGCAAGGCGCCCGCGGCGTCGAGGGTCGATGCGCGGCGCAGAGGCAGCAGGGGATGTTCGCGTGCGGTCATGGATCGCTCAGCTCACCAACGGTGCAGGCGGGCGACGAAGCCCTTGGGATGGGTGGTGGGGCCGGGCGGCAATTCGAGCACGCCGTCGGTCCCGGTCAGCGCGGCGTAGTCCCCGGAGCCGTTGGTCGGGCAGGGTTCCGCCCAGGGGCGTCCCCAGTCGTCGATGACCACCCGGACCGGTAGGAAGAAGGCGAGCGGCACTCGCACCTCGACGGGCGCGGCGAGCGCGATGCGCTCGGGCGGGCGCGGGGTCTCGCCCATCGCCGCATAGAGCGCCGGCAGCACGTAGCGCGCGAGACAGACGAGGGTGGAGACCGGGTTGCCGGGCAACGCGAACACGGCGGTCCCCTGCGGGGCGATGCCGAACCACAGTGGTTTGCCCGGCCGCTGTGCGACCTTGTGGAAGATCTTCCGGACGCCGAGGGCCGCGAGCGCGTCCGGCACAAGGTCGAGCCGGCCGGCCGACACGCCGCCCGACAACACGAGCACGTCGTGGGTGTGCAGCAGCACCCGCAGCCGCGAGGTGAGCGCGCCGAGTTCGTCGGGCAGGTGTTCGTCCGCGATCCGCTGGAAACCCTGGCGGCGCAGCGCGGCGACGATGCCGTAGGCGTTCGAGCGGCGCACCTGGTGCGCCGCGATGGGTTCCCCCGGCTCGACCAGTTCGTTGCCGGTGGAGACGACGCTGAGGGTCGGCTGCGCGCTGACGCGGATGCGTGGCATGCCCGCACCGGCGGCGACGGCGATCTCGGGAGCCCCGAGCCGTGCGCCTGTCGCGAGCAGCAAGCGGCCTTGTCGGACATCGCTGCCGCGACGGTGCACATTCTGTCCGGCGTTGACCTGCAGACCGGCCTGGAACGCGACGGTCGTCGGCGTCGAGGCGTCGTCGCGACGGCTCTGTTCGACCGGGATCACGGCATCGCAGCCTGATGGCAATACGCCACCCGTCATGATCTCGATGGCATGCCGCGGCGAAGCGAGCGACAGCGGCGGGTCGCCGGCGGCCTGCATCGCCTGCACGATGAACGGCTGCCCGCCGCGCAAGCCCTCGGACGACACGGCGAACCCGTCCATCGCGACGCGATCGAAGGGCGGTTGGTCGCGCTCCGCGTAGATGTTCTCGCGCAGCACCGCCCCGACGCATTGCACGAGCGGCAGCGACTCGATCGGCAGGCAGGTGAGCTGCTCGGCGATCAGGGCGTCGGCTTCGGCGGGGGAGATCATGGGGGCAGTGTAGCCCGAGGGGCTGGCAGCGACGGTTCGGCGAAGTCCGTCGAACGCGCACCGGATGGCCACCCGTCCGGAGGACGGGCGGCGCCGGGCGAGGGAACCGGCCGTGGTGACGGCCGGGCCGGGGTCACTTCTTGGCGTTCTTCTCGCGCCAGGTGCGGATCTGGACGTTCAGGCGGTCGGCCACGGCCTGCGCCTCGTCCACCGCCGCGTTCATCTTCTGGTCGCGGATCTTCTCGAGTTCGGCGCGGGCTTCGGGCGTCATGTCCGGCTGCGCGGCGACCGACTCGTTGAACTGGGTCTCGAGGCAGGACTGATAGGCGGTGATCGCGGCATCGAAGGCCTTCACTTCCTTCTGGCTGGCGAGCATCTGCTCGAGCGTGGCGGTGCCGCCGTCCGGGATCTTCTCCGGACCCTTGGGGTAGGTGCACGCGGCCTGCGCTTGGCCGGCAGCGAGGGCAGCGACGAGCGCCAGCGGGTACAGCATCTTCATGACAGGGTCTCTCCGGATAAAGTGGTCGGACGGCGTAATGGTAAGGCGCAGTCGAGCGTCGGGGCAATGGCGCGCGCACTTGGTACACTGGTGCGGCTGCGCCCGTAGCTCAGTTGGATAGAGCATCAGGCTTCGAACCTGAGGGTCGGGAGTTCGAATCTCTCCGGGCGCGCCAGTCTTCCGGCCGCCTACTCGCCGCATCCGGGCATAATCCCGCCAAGCCGCCGTCCGGGCGGCGCTCGACGGTGACTGCATGAAGCGGCTCGGCATCCTCTGGCTCGTGGTGTTCATCAGCCTGGCTGGCTTCGGCATCACCACCATCCCGTTCCCCTTGGTCGCCGAACAGATGGGCGCGTCGGATTTCTGGAAGACCTTCGGCGGCGCCGGGGTGTTCTCCCTGTTCCAGCTCCTGTCCACGCCGGTCTGGGGCCGTTGCAGCGACGCCTATGGCCGCAAACCGATCCTGGTGCTGAGCCTGGTCGGCACCGTCATCGCTTTCGCCTGGCTGGCCGTCGCGGATTCTTTGACGTCGCTGCTGATGGCGCGTGCGTTCGGCGGCATCATGTCGGGCAATCTGGCCGCGGCGTTCGCCTATGCCACCGATGTGACGGATGCAGAGGGCCGGGCCAAGGGCCTCGGTATCGTCGCCTCGGCGTTCGGCGTCGGCTTCGCCGTCGGACCGCCGCTCGGGGGCCTGCTGGGCACCGTGGAGGACGGTGCGAGCCTGTTCGGACCGAGCTTGGTGTCCGCGGGCCTTGCGGTGATCGCCTTGCTCGGCACGGTGTTCTTGCTGCCCGAGAGCCTGCCGCCGGCCTCACGCCGGCCGTTCGGCGCCCGGTCCGCCACGAGCGTCGCTGGTGGCATCACGGGCGGCGTCGCGGGCGGCGCGGCGCCGAAGCGCAGCGGTGCGCCGTGGGCGATCCTCGCCGCCAAGCCGATGCTGATGGGTCTTTTCGCCTCGAGCCTGATGGTCGCCATCGCCGCCGGAGCGATGCAGTCGGTCTACCAGTTCTGGGGACGCGACCTGTTCCAGTTCACGCTCAAGGACGTGGGCCTGCAGTTCATGGCCTTCGCGCTGCTGTCGGCGGCCGGCCAGGCGGGGCTCACCGGGCCGCTCACCCGACGGTTCGGCGAACGCCGGGTCGCGTTCGGCGCGACCGTGGGCGTGACGATCGGTCTCGCGCTGTTCGCCGTGGCCGCGAGCCCGGCGATGGCCTGGGTCGCGATCTGCGTGTTCGGGTTCGCGAACGGCCTTTTCCTGCCGGCGGTCAGCAGCCTGATGTCCTTCCAGGCCGCGGACGACGAGCGCGGCGCCGTGATGGGCGTTTTCAACGCCTCGAGCAGCGCGGGCCGCATCGTCGGGCCGGCGCTCTCAGGCCCGCTCTATTTCAAGTTCGGGCCGGCGGTGCCCTTCGTGCTGTCGGCCATGCTCACGGTGCTGGGTGCGCTGCTCATGGCGCGCCGCGTCCACAGATGAATCCGACAAGAGGGATGAAGCCATGACCATGATGATCCTCGGCCTCGTGATCTTCCTCGGCATGCACTCGGTCGCGATCGTCGCGCCGGCGTGGCGCGATGCGATGGCCGCCCGGTTGGGCGCGGGCGCGTGGAAAGGCCTGTATTCTCTGGTCTCGTTGGTCGGCTTCCTGCTGATCCTCAAGGGCTACGCCGCGGCGCGGCTCGAGCCGACGCTCGTCTGGGTGCCGCCCACCGGGTTGCGCCATGTCGCGGCGTTGCTGATGCTGCCGGTCTTCCCGTTGCTGCTCGCCACCTATCTGCCCGGCCGCATCCGCACGGTCGCCCAGCATCCGATGCTCGCCGCCGTGAAGTTCTGGGCGCTCGCTCACCTGCTCGCCAACGGCATGCTCGCCGATCTCATCCTCTTCGGGTCGCTGCTCGCCTGGGCCGTGCTCGACCGCATCTCGCTCAAGCGGCGAGCGCCGCGACCTGTGCCGACCGCGCCGACGAAGCCCTGGAACGATGTCCTCGCCGTGGCGCTGGGGCTCGCCGTCTATGCCGGGTTCGTGATGAACTGGCACTATCGCCTGTTCGGCGTTTCACCTTTCGGATGACACCATGACCACCGTCCACGATTTCATCGCACGCACCCTCGAAGGCAACGAGCAGTCCCTCGGCGACCATCGCGGCAAGGTGCTGCTGATCGTCAACGTCGCGAGCCGCTGCGGCCTGACGCCCCAATACACCGCCCTCGAGGCGCTGCAGAAGCGGTATGCGCCGCGCGGCTTCGCGGTGCTCGGCTTCCCCTGCAACCAGTTCGGCGGCCAAGAGCCGGGGACCGAGACCGAGATCCGCGAGTTCTGCACGCTCAACTACGGCGTGACCTTCCCGATGTACGCCAAGGTCGACGTCAACGGCGACGGTACGGCCCCGTTGTTCGCGCACCTCAAATCGGCGGCGCCCGGGCTGCTCGGCAGCGAGAGCGTGAAGTGGAACTTCACCAAATTCCTGATCGACCGCGAGGGCCGGGTGGTCCGGCGCTATGCGCCCACCGACTCTCCCGAGGGGCTCGCCCAGGACATCGAGGCCTTGCTGTGAGGCAGGTCCTCGCCCTCGCGGCTTGCGCGGCGCTGCTCGCGGGCTGCGCGACCCCGGATGTACGTGACACGCGCAACGTGTCGGCGCCCGTCATCGAGGCGAAACCCGCGCGCGATTGGCGCGCGGGCGGCATGGTCGCCGCAGCCAATCCGCTCGCCGTCGAAGCGGGGCTCGAAGTCCTGCGCGCGGGCGGCTCGGCCGTCGATGCCGCGATCGCCGTGCAGGCGGTGCTCGGTCTCGTCGAGCCGCAGTCCTCCGGCATCGGCGGTGGCGCGTTCCTGGTGCACTACGACGCGGCGACCGGTGATGTCGTCACCTTCGACGGCCGTGAGGTCGCGCCGCAGGGAGCGACGCCTGGGATGTTCCTCGATGCCGCGGGCAAGCCGCTGCCCTTCGCCGTGGCGGTGCGCTCCGGGCGGGCGGTGGGCGTGCCGGGCGTCATCGCGATGCTCGGGATGGCGCACCGCGAGTTCGGTCGCTTGTCTTGGTCGCGGCCCTGGCAGCCGGCCATCCGTCTCGCCGAGCAAGGCTTTGCCGTATCGCCGCGCCTCCATGAATTGATCGGCAGCGCCCTCGCGCGTGATGCGATGTTGCCGGCGGGCCGGGCCTATCTCACGAGCGACGGCAGGACGCCGCACGCCGTCGGCGCGATCCTGCGCAACCCCGATTACGCGTCGACGCTGCGTCAGGTGGCCCGTCGCGGCGCGCGGGTGTTCTACGAAGGACCGCTCGCCGCGGCCATCGTGGCGGGTGCCGCCGCCGATCCGATGCCCGGTTCGCTCACGCTCGCCGACCTCGCCGCCTACCGGCCGGCGCGGCTCGAGCCGGTCTGCAGCGGCTATCGGGTGTACCTCGTCTGCGGGATGCGTCCGCCGTCCTCGGGCGGCATCGGCGTGCTCGCGGCGCTCGGCATCCTCGAGAACTTCGAGATGTCCTCGATGGGGCCGGGTACCGTCGCGGGTTGGCATCACCTGATCGAGGCGCAACGGCTCGCCTATGCGGACCGTGACAAATACGTCGCCGACGACCGCTTGGTCGCGGTGCCGCTTGCGGGGCTCACGGACAAGGACTACCTGCGGTCGCGGGCCGCCCTCGTGTCGCCGGACCGCGCCTTGGGCGTGGTCGAGGCCGGGAAGCCGCCAGGTGCGCCGGTCCGCGGTCGCGATGCCACGGCCGAGGTGCCGGGCACCAGCCATTTCGTCGTGGTCGACCCGAAGGGCAACGCGGTCTCGATGACCACCACGGTCGAGTCGCTGTTCGGCTCGCAGCGTTTCGTCGCCGGGTTCTTCCTCAACAACCAGTTGACCGACTTCAGCTTCCGGCCGGTGGACGACCGGGGCGAAGCCATCGCCAATGCGGTCGCCTCCGGCAAGAAACCCCGCTCGTCGATGTCACCGACCCTTGTCTTCCGCGACGGTGCGTTCGAGCTTGCGGTCGGCTCTCCGGGCGGCAACGCGATCATCGCCTACGTCGTGAAGACCTTGGTCGGCATGCTCGATTGGGGACTGACGCCGCAGCAGGCGGTCGACCTGCCCAACGTGATCGCGCGCGGCGCGGTGGTGGTCGAGACCGCGCGCATCGACCCTGCGGTCGTGGAGTCGCTCAAGGGCATGGGACACGTCTTCCGCGACGGGCGCGGCGAGGGGTCCGGGCTCCACGCCGTGCGTGTCACTAAGGACGGCAGGCTCGAAGGTGCCGCCGACCCTAGGCGCGAGGGGCGGGCCGTGGCGGTCCGCTGACCGGGAAGGCTGCCCTGCTGACCGTGACGCTTCGCGTCATATCTTGAATCCAGATCCGATGGGGGAGTGATCCATGAAAGTCCGTGCCGCAGTGGCCTACCAGGCGAGATCGCCGCTGGTCATCGAGGACATCGAGCTCGAGGGACCGAAAGAGGGCGAGGTCCTGGTCGAGGTCAAGGCCACTGGCATCTGCCACACGGACGAGTACACCTTGTCGGGTGCGGATCCGGAAGGGCAGTTCCCCGTGGTGCTCGGCCACGAGGGCGCGGGCATCGTGGTCGATGTCGGCAAGGGCGTCACCTCGCTGCGCAAGGGCGATCACGTCATCCCGCTCTATACGCCGGAGTGCCGGCAGTGCAAGACCTGCCTCAGCCGCAAGTCCAATCTTTGCACCGCCATCCGCGCGACCCAGGGCAAGGGCGTGATGCCGGACGGCAGCAGCCGCTTCTCCTGCAGCAGCGGGCCGGTGCTGCATTACATGGGATGCTCCACCTTCGCGAACTTCACGGTGCTGCCGGAGATCGCGCTCGCCAAGATCCGCCCCGACGCGCCCTTCGACAAGGTCTGCTACATCGGCTGCGGCGTGACCACCGGCATCGGCGCGGTGATCAACACCGCGAAGGTCGAGCCCGGCGCCAACGTGGTGGTGTTCGGGCTCGGCGGCATCGGCCTCAACGTCATCCAAGGCGCGCGCATGGCGGGCGCCGACATGATCGTGGGCGTCGACATCAACCCGGCGCGCGAGGCGATCGCGCGCAAGTTCGGCATGACGCACTTCGTGGATCCGCGAGCGGTCGGCGGCGATGTCGTCGGGCACATCGTCGAGCTCACCCGGGGCGGCGCCGACTACTCCTTCGAGTGCGTCGGCAACACCACGCTGATGCGCCAGGCGCTCGAGTGCTGCCACCGCGGCTGGGGGGTGTCGGTGATCATCGGCGTCGCGGGCGCCGGCCAGGAGATCGCGACGCGTCCGTTCCAGCTCGTCACGGGGCGCACCTGGAAGGGCACGGCCTTCGGCGGCGCGCGCGGCCGCACCGACGTGCCGCGCATCGTCGACTGGTACATGGACGGCAAGATCAACATCGACGACCTCGTCACCCACGTCATGCCGCACGCGCAGATCAACGAGGGCTTCGAGCTGATGCGCCGCGGCGAGTCGATCCGCACCGTGCTCACCTACTGACCCGGCGCGCCATGTCCGCCGGTACCAAGACCGACGTCGTCGAGACGCTGTCCGAGCACGCCTGCTTCGGTGGCGTGCAGGGGTTCTACCGCCATGTCTCGGAGGTCTGCGGAGGGCCGATGCGTTTCGGCGTGTTCGTCCCGGACGCGGCCCGCGAGCGGCGCCTGCCGGCGCTGTTCTGGCTCTCGGGGCTCACCTGCACCGAAGAGACCTTCGCCATCAAGGCGGGCGCGCAGCGCATCGCGTCGGAGCTCGGCATCGTGCTCGTCACGCCGGATACCAGCCCTCGCGAGCCGCAGCTGCCGGGCGACCGCGAGTCCTGGGATTTCGGGCAGGGTGCGGGGTTCTACGTCGATGCCACTGAGCGGCCCTGGAACGGCCATTACCGCATGTTCTCGTACGTCACGCGCGAGCTGCCGGCCCTCATCGACGCGCATTTCCCCATAGACCCGGCGCGGCGCGGCGTGTCCGGTCACTCGATGGGCGGACATGGCGCGCTGGTCGCGGCGCTGCGGCGGCCCGATGTCTTCCGCAGCTGCTCGGCGTTCGCGCCGATCGCGGCCGCCAGCGATTGTCCGTGGGGCCACAAGGCCTTGGGACATTACCTCGGGTCCGACCGCAGCGCTTGGGCGGGCTGGGATGCGAGCGCGCTGATGCGCGCGCAGCCGTTCCCGCAGGAGATCCTGGTCGACCAAGGCTTGGCCGACCGGTTCCTCGACGAGCAGCTCAAGCCCCATCTGCTCGAGGCCGCCGCGGCTGCATCCGGGCAACGCCTGATGCTGCGCCGTCACGCGGGCTACGATCACGGCTACTACTTCGTCCAGAGTTTCATGGCCGACCATCTCGCGCATCACGCCCGGCAGTTGGGCTGAGCCGCCGTCCCGTCGGCGTACAGGCCGTCCCTGGCGGGCAAGGGTATGCTTGGGCCGCGCCTCGCCCGGCGGCGCGGCGCCGCTTGGGGTGGGGCGTGGAGGGAGGGGCTTGGACACCAAAGTCGTCGTCATCACCGGCAGCACGCAAGGCTTGGGCTTCGGCTACGCGCAGGCCTTCCTGCAGCGGGGACACCACGTCGTCATCAGCGGTCGTCGGCAGTCGACCGTCGATGATGCGATCGACCGGCTGGAGGCCGACGCGGTGGTGGGCGGTGGCGTGGCCATCGGCCAGGCTTGCGACGTGGCCGATCTCGCGCAGGTGCAGTCGTTGTGGGATTTCGCCGTGCGCAGCTTCGGTCCGGTGGACATCTGGCTGCACAACGCCGGTGAGCCGTGCGCCGGCACGCCGGTCGCCGAGACCGCCGATGGCGGGGTCGCGGCCATGGTCCGCCCTGATCCCGTCGGGTCGAGCCACTCCGCGCAGATCGCGGTCGCGGGTTTCGCGGCGCAGCCGCGCGGCGGCAAGCTGTACCTGACGCTCTGCGGTCGCGGTGCGGGCGCGCACCTGCCGCCCCTCACCACGGTCCATCCGGCTACGGCGCGCGCGGTCAGGCAGCTCGCAGCTTCGCTCGTCGAGGAGCGCCGCCAGGCGAAGGACGACCGCGTGCTCATCGGCACGATCGGTCCCGGCCTCAGCCTCACCGAGGGCCTGCTGCACGGGTTGCGTGCGCTGCCGCCGGCCGAGCGAACGACGGCACTGCGGCAGCTCGATGTCCTCGGCGACCATGTGTCGACCACGGCGAAGTGGATCGTCGATCGCATCCTTGCCGGACGCCGGCAGGGCGAGGAGATCACCTGGCTAGGCACGGGCAGGCGCCTCCGCCGTCGGCTCGCGTACTGGGCCGGCGCGAGGCGCGGCA
>Ga0315903_10000587_pt1 | contig 54849 bp, 46 predicted proteins | sample LakEriMetagenome_7_FD_203524 | JGI IMG/M metagenome (GOLD analysis project Ga0315903, IMG submission 203524) | Freshwater fungal communities from buoy surface, Lake Erie, Ohio, United States - Buoy 2 MA119 | ecosystem: Environmental > Aquatic > Freshwater > Lake | place: USA: Lake Erie, Ohio... | reverse complement strand
GGACAATTACCCTCTGTTGGTGATAAAAAAGATTTAGGTGCTTCATTTGATAAATTTAAATCATCATTAGAAGAAGTTGTACGTGAAGTAATTGCTGAATATTATGATGGTCGTGATGATATGAATGCTAAAAATGAAGGATTATCTCCTGAAGAACAAGAAATTGCAGATGATATTTTAAATAATTTAAATGAAGGATTTGATTCTTTTTTAGATAAAATTAAATCATATGCTAAAAAGGGATTAATGACTACTGCTATATTAGGTTCTTTACTTGCTTCATCTCAATTTACTCAAGCTCAACAAAACCAAATTAAACAAACAGCGGGTATTGAAGCTACTATACAAAAAGGTGGTGGTATTGAAAAAATGAGCAATCAAGATGCTTATAATCATGTATATAATATGATTAAAAAAAATACAGACGGTGTTATTAAGCAATTGGAAAATTATAAAGCATCTAGCCAAGAAGATAAAAACGATGTTAATATGCTTTTAACTTTTGCCAACTCAGTAAAAAAAGGAAGTCCTATAAAAGATACTGATTATATGGGTAAAAGATTTAAAATGGCTAGTAATGTAGTAAATAACCTAAACTCAAAATCAACTACAGCAAAATATACTGAATTTTACTAATATGAATAAATCATTATTAATAGACCACACACCATTCCAAACAGCAAATCTAACCATTGTTGAAAATAAACAATTAGGTGAAGGTAAATCCCTTGTTACCCTTGTTGGTAAATTACAAGAAGCTGAACAAAAAAATGGCAATGGTCGTGTATATCCTCGCGAAATTCTTGAAAGAGAAGTAAAAAAATACACAGATGGACCAGTAAAAACACGTACAGCTTTAGGAGAACTCGATCATCCTGAAGCATCTGTTGTAAACCTTGCAAATACTTCTCACGTTATTACTGAGGTATGGTGGAAAGGAAATGATTTAATGGGTAAATTACAATTATTACCTACACCTTCAGGCAATATTGCTAAAGCATTAGTAATGTCTGGTATTCCACTTGGTATTTCATCTCGTGGTATGGGCTCTGTTAAGCAGTTAGGCGAAACAGTTGAAGTGCAAGATGATTTCGAATTATTGTGTTGGGATCTAGTATCAGTACCTTCAACTCCACAAGCATATATGCAATTAGCTGAATCAAAGAAATTTGGTTCTACAAAAAATTATAGTAAAGTAAATAGTTTAATAACTGAAATTATTTGTAACGCAACTGGTGTTTGTCCACTCTGTTAAAAATTAAAAAATGGCACAATTTATTAATGAAGCAAAACGCTGGCAACAATTAGCAGGTATTATTACTGAAATAGAAGATAATACTGCTGAAGAAAAAGCATTTGATGCTGAATTTATGGCAGCAGCTAATAATATTGCTAGTGCTTTGGAAAAAGAATTAAAATCTAAAGATCCTAAACAATTAGAAGAAGTTGCTGGTTTAGGTATTATTGCTGCTGTTTTAACAACAAATACCCTTATAAACTTCATCTCAAAATATTCAGCAAAACTATTTAAATTACTAAATTGGAAAAAAGGTGAAGATATTGCTGAAAAAATTCACCATTGGGCTCATGATAATGAAGCTGCTTTCCAATCTCCAATTAAAAGAGTATTAGGTTTTGTTATTAAAGATCCTAAAATGTTAGAAATAGCAACAAAAGCGATTTATGCTATTATGGTAGCAGGCATGGCATCTGGTTATGGAATTGAAGCAGTTAAAAAATTAAGTGATGCTGAATGGTTTCAAGGGGCTTTATCTTCTTTAAAAACAATAGCTAAAGGAGAAGAAGCTATAGTTAATGCTTATCCTGCTATTAAAAGTATTTTAGCCTAATTATAGAAACAATTCACGGTTTTTAATATCTACATATATTTATGGGCATCCTAAATAGGTTGCCCATTCTTTATGCAACCTGGGTATATTACAAACCCCCTATTAAGATTGCTTAATAATCTTATTTCCTCAATTAAATTTAAGGAGAACAATTTTATGTCAAACAAAGACTTATTCAAAGAGGCTATCGCCGACGCTAAAGCCGTTCGCGAAGCTGCGTTAGCAAACGCAAAAGCTGCCCTTGAAGAAGCTCTTGCTCCAAAACTTCAATCCATGTTAGCTGCAAAGTTACAAGAAATGGATAATGAAGATTTAGACGAAGCTGAAGACAAGGAAGAGCTTGAAGAAAAATCACTTGGCCAAGGCACTTATCGCACAGACGATGTACAGCATGTTGGCGCTAGAGAAAGACACGCTGCACTCGAAGAAGGTGATGAAGAACTTGAAGAAGATTTCGATTTATCTGAAATTTTAGCTGAATTAAGTAAAGAAGATGAACTTGATGAAGCTAAAAAAGATAAAGAAGATCTCGACGAAGCTGAAGAAGGCGAAGAAGAAGAATCTGAAGAGGAAGAATCTGAAGAAGAGGAATCCGAAGAAGAAGAAGCTGAAGAAGCCGACAAAATTACCGACTTAACAGTTGACGAATTGAAAGACATTATCAAAGACATTATCTCTGCCGAAATGGGTAGTGGCGAAGCCCCAGAAATGGGTGATATGAGCGCTGACATGGGTAACATGGGTGGTGAAGATGAAGTGGCTGTAAACGTTGACGCTGAAGCTGGTGATGAAGAAATCGAAGAAGATTTCGATTTAGAAGAATTATTAGCTGAACTTGACGCTTTAGACGAAGCTGACGACGATGATGACATCTACGAAGCTAAGAAAAAAGACGACAAGAAGAAAAAAGAAGACAAAGACGAAATGAAAGAAGCAATTGAAACTATCAATGCTCTTCGTAACGAATTAAACGAAACTAACTTACTCAATGCTAAGTTACTTTACGTTAATAAAATCTTCAAAGCTAAGAATTTGAACGAATCACAAAAACTCAAAGTAATTGCTCAATTTGATAAAGCAACTACTACAAAAGAAGCTAAAGCTATTTTTGAATCAATGAATGGTGCTATTGAAAAATCTAAGAAAAGCACAATCAAAGAATCATTAGGATTTGCTTCTAAAGCTGCTGGTGTAGCCCCTAAAAAACAAATCGTTGAAGTAAACGAAACTGTTTCTAGATGGCAGATGTTAGCAGGTATTAACAAATTTTAATTTAACAAAAACCCAATTTTAAATCGTTTAAAAATGAACGTACAACAACTCCTCGAATCATCTAACCAATATAAAGTGGTGATGGATGATGCAAAAAAGTTGTCAAGCAAGTGGGCTAAATCCGGTCTTTTAGAAGGAATTAGCAGCACTAATGACAAAAACACAATGGCTATTCTCCTTGAGAACCAAGCCAAGCAATTAGTAACCGAAGCTAACGTAACTGGCGGAACCAACTCTATGAATGGTGGTGGATACAACAGTGAAAACTGGGCTGGTGTTGCTTTACCTTTAGTTCGCCGCGTATTTGGTGAAATTGCAGCTAAAGAATTCGTTAGTGTACAACCAATGAACTTACCTTCTGGTCTTGTATTCTATCTTGATTTCAAATATGCTAATAATATCAGACCTTTCCGTTCTGGTGATTCACTTTATAGTGCTAATCCAAATTCAAATGTAACTGATTTCGCTAGTACCGCTTCTTTGTATGGTGCTGGTCGTTTTGGTTACTCTATCAACCAATACACTGCTTCTGTTACCAATGCTGGTACTGGATCTGCAGCTTGGTCTGATTTCAATTTTGATTCTAACTATTCTGCTTCTGCAGCTTCTGGTCAGTACAAAAAGATTTTAGTTCCATTACCTTCTAACTATGATGTAAATGGTGTTCGTGCTTTTGTATTTACTTCTGGTGCAATTGCTGCTACAGATGTTTTACAAGCATTCACTACTGTAGCTAACAGTACTGCTTCTTTCATTGTAACTGGTTCTTTAGTAGCTGCAAACATGTCTCCAACTGCTGCTACAGTAACATTGTTTTATGATATCCAAAATAGCCCTGATAGCCGTGGTGATTTTGAAGATGGAAAAACCAAAGTTGGTGCTACAAATGCTCCTGCTACTATCGACATCCCTTCTATTGACGTTCAGTTGAAATCTGAAGCAATTGTTGCTAAAACTCGTAAGTTAAAAGCACAATGGACTCCAGAATTTGCTCAGGACTTGAATGCTTACCACTCAATCGACGCTGAAGCTGAATTAACTGGTATCTTATCTCAGTACATTTCTATGGAAATTGATCTTGAGATTTTAGATATGTTAATTCAAAATGCTTACACTTCTGATCGTTGGACTGCTGTTAATAACAAGTCTTTAGATTCTACTGGTGCTGCTACTGATCTTGGCTACTACAACACCCAAGGTGGTTGGTTCCAAACTTTAGGTACTAAACTACAGAAAGTTTCTAACACAATCCATCAGTTGACTTTACGTGGTGGTGCTAACTTCCTCGTATGTTCTCCAACTGTAGCTACAATCCTCGAATCAATCCCTGGATTTGCTGCTGATGGTGATGGCGAGAAAATGGAATTCAACTTCGGTATCCAAAAGGTTGGTTCTTTAAACAGCCGCTACAAAGTATACAAGAACCCATACATGACTGAGAACGTGATCCTTATGGGTTACAAAGGTGCTCAGTTCCTTGAGTGTGGTGCTGTATTCGCTCCATATGTTCCATTGATCATGACTCCACTTCTTTACGATCCTAACACCTTCACTCCTAGAAAAGGATTGATGACTCGTTACGCGAAGAAGATGATTCGCCCTGATTACTACGGAAAAATTTATGTTGCTGGTTTGAATACCCTCTAATCCAACATATAATCTAACCCCGTAAGGTTAGTAAATTAAGCCCAACCCCGTAAGGTTGGGCTTTTTTTTATATTTATAGCAAACGTGTTACATGACTGATCACCTTCCCAAAAAGAAGAGCTTCAAAAATCCGATTAAATTTGCGGTTACTCTCAACGAAGAGCAGAAAGAAGCTAAAGCAATTGTTCTCCAAAATAAAATTACAGTATTAAAAGGCAGTGCAGGTAGTGGTAAATCAATGCTAGCAGCTCAAGTTGCTCTTGACCTATTGTTTCGCCATGAAGTAGAGAAAGTAATACTTACTCGTCCTGCTGTAACATCAGGAGAAGAAATTGGTTACCTACCAGGTGATAAAGATGCTAAATTAGCTCCATACACAGCAGCCATTTATGACAACATGTATCGATTATATAATAAAGAAAAAATCGATAAAGAAATAATGGAAGGACATATTGAAGTTATTCCATTAGCGTTTATGCGTGGTCGTAACCTTACTAACTGCGCTGTAGTAGTTGACGAAGGTCAAAACATCACCCACAGACAAATGGAACTACTATTAGGAAGAATATGTGAAGGTAGTAAAATGCTCATATGTGGTGATACTGCACAAATTGACTTAAAAGACAAGAAAATGAGCGGTTTTAATTTTATATGCAATAATTTAACTAATGTTCCTGGTTTTGGAGTAGTAACACTTAAAACAAATCACCGCGATCCGATCGTGGAGGATATATTAAAAGTATACGGCGATCATCGAGATTAAGTATATTTATACGTGTTAAATACTACTTAAATAATGGCCGCAAAAGCAATCAATCTAAAAAGACTATGGGATGAGTATTACGGTGATACATCGTATTTAAATCCTGTCAAATGTAATACACCATTTGAGTATTACGATAACGATCCTGAGTTCGTTCGTGATGCTAAAAGCTGTGCTCGTTTTATTGCACAACGTTTAGGCTCTAGTGGATTAGGCAATACACAACTTAATATTTCTGACCTAACAGTATATGCTGCTTTCGAAGAAGCAGTTACTACTTATGGTAATTTAGTTTACCAATATAAAATTAGAGACCAATACCTCAATATGGAGGGATCTCCATCAGCTCAACTTAATAACGCTACTGTTACTTATGTTGACAGTACTGATATTAATGCTCCTGTAACTTGGTCTGCTGCTAGATTAGCTACTTGGGCTAATATTGATAATAATGCTGCTTTTTCTCAATCAATTGTTGATAATAAAATATATGTAATTTCTGCTTCTATTTCTGATTTTGTTTTACCAAATGAAGATTATGTAAAATCAATTACATTTGCTACTGAATATGTTGATCCTGTATCTGGAAATACAATCGATTTAAGTACTTATGTTTATAATAATTTAAATAAATTAGGAGGTCCTACAAGTGGATCTACAATTACTGTTGGTGAAAATTATGTCTATGTATTCACTACTTCTCCTCAAATAGCAGGAGGATCTACTGTATTTAATGTTACAGGCTCCATTCCTACAGTTTATATTCAAGATAGTCTAGAACCAGAATTAAATAATAAAATATTAAGCAATAATCTTGCCACATTAACTACTACTATTGCTGAAGATTATGCTTCTGAAACAGGAGTAGGAGGAAAATACACTGTATTAACTGGTTCTGTTTCAATGTCTATGGGAGTTCAAGATTACGATTTAAATGTATGGGCTGCAGCTTCAGCATCATTAGATCCTGGTGATAGAATTGAAATTAGAAGAATATTTTATGAAGAACCCCCTGCAATCGTTCGTTACTTTGATCCATATGCAGGTACAGGTACTGGTATACAATCATTACTTGAGACTTTTGGATTTGGTCAATTTTCTCCTGGTGTTAATTTCCTATTAATGCCAATTCATTTTGATGTACAAAAAATCCAAGCAATTGAATTTAATGATCAAATAAGAAAATCAGCTTATTCATTTAATTTAGTAAATAATAAATTAAAAATATTTCCTATCCCTACAATGGATAAGAATTTATTTTTTGAATATGTTACTATAAGTGATAAATTTAGTGTTATCAAGGATACTAGAAACAATGTTGTAACAGACATTATGAATGTTCCTTATCGTAATCCAATTTATGCTAAAATTAATACTGTAGGTAGAACTTGGATTTTTAAATATACCTTAGCATTGTGTCGTGAAATTGAAGCACACATTCGTATTCAATTTGCAAATGTAAATGTTCAAGGTGTAGGTTCACTTCAAGGATCTGAATTAGTAGCTGATTCTAGAACAGAAAAAGAACAATTAATAACTGAGTTAAAGGAAATGTTAAATGAAACGTCACGTAAAGGACAATTAGAGCGCAAGCAACAAGAATCTCAATTCCAGCGTGATACATTACAACAAATTCCTTTACCAATATATGTTTTCTAATGAAGCAGTTTAGAGGAGTACAACGATATATAAATCTAGGAGACTGTGATTTAGCAGATTTCCCAAATTCTGCTCCAACTGCCTCAGCAACCAAACCAGGGGCACCGACTACACCTCCACAACCACCAACTGGAAGTGCAGGATTAGGTGGTGGACCTAACACATATCCTGATGAAGCAGCGGATGCTGCTATAAAATATTCAAACCAAAAAGTTGGATATTTTAAAATTGATTTATATAAGACTAAAGTAAATATGTATGGTGAATCAACAGAAAAATGGTATTACCCTCCTGTTGAAGTAAGGTGTTTAATTGATAGAGGTGAATTTGCTTATACTGATACTGAATTTGGTCCTGATGTAAACCAAACTATAAAAGTTACTATATCAAAAATAGCATTAGTAGAGTTAGATTTTATTCCTGAAGTAGGTGATATAATAACTGATCAAGAAAAATATTATGAAGTATTTACTGTAGATAGATCATTTATAACAATACCTGGAGGAACAGGAGCAGGATCTTCCTTAGGAACCCCAGGACAAATTGTATTATTTACTTTAAGTGCTCATTTAACAAGAACAACAAGACTTAACTTAATTCAATATAGCTAATGGGATTATTAGGTAAAATATTATTAAACGAAGGTATCACAATTTTTAGATGTGATGTACTTATTAAAACAGCTGCTGATCAAAATAAAGTAGAAGTTTATAATGAGATTAGAGCATTAAGTGGTGTAGTTGTTGTTACTATTGAACAAAGTGACTTTTTAAATGCTAAAGCAACTGACAAATACGAATATTCTTTACTTAAAATAAAATATATTGGTAGAGGAGATGCAAAGACATCAATTAAAGAAATTGGTATAGACGCTGTAACTAAAAATAAAGTTCCTGGTTTGTTGCAGTTTATACCTAGATACCCAACAATTATTAAAGTAGGATCATACTAATTATTATGAAATTAATAGATATTTTAAAAGAACTAGAGAAACCAAAAAAAATTTACGCTGATAAGCCATCAGGCAGAGAACTTACTATTGCTGATTTAACTCCTGAAGAGCGTGATGAATTATTTACAAAAGGATCTATTATGATCCCTATTGATCCTAGTCGCCCTGAAATTACTAGTGCTTCTCAGGTAATTAATTTACCTAAGATGGATCAGGTTAAAAGAGACATTATTCAAAATAAAAAAGAATTTGATGTATTTACTTTTTCTCCTGATCCTGATATTAAAGCAGTAGCAAAAGAAATAAATAGTCTTCATAATAAATTATTTAGAGCAATGACTGCTCTTGATAAGTTAATCGACCTTAAAAAAAGAGGTAGAATATAATGGCTACTAGAGATAGAAAACCAATACCAAAAAACCAAGCAGAAATAGTACAAGATACTATTACTCCTTTTCTTAATCAGGGTAAACCGATTAGTCAAAATGTATTTACTCATCGTGAAAACAGAGCATTAAATACTACTCGTAAAACTGATAAGATAAAGGATATTGCTATTGGTTTAGAGGATATTGATTATGCATTAATGCATTATTTTCAAAATGTTATTAAACCAACAATAGTACAAGATGGAAATAGAATAGCTGTTCAAGTAATGTATGGTTCTCCTGAGCGCTGGCAATCAGTTCAAGCTGACGGATATTACAGAGATACTAATGGAAAAGCTGTTTTTCCCCTTATAATGTTTAAAAGAACAAATGTTGAAAAAAATAGAACATTAGGTAATAAAATAGATGGTAACTTAGCTTCTTTATTTCAAACTTTTGAAACTAGATATAATCAAAGAAACCAATATGATCAATTTTCTGTTTTAACAAATAGAACACCATCAAAACAATTTTACGTTTCTGTAGTTCCTGATTATGTTACTATATCATATGACTGTGTTTTATTAACAAACTACGTTGAACAGAACAATAAATTAATTGAAGCAATTGAATATGCTTCTGATTCATATTGGGGTGATGCTAATAGATGGCAATTTAGAACATCATTAGATTCATTTGGTATAACAAATATTATTAATACAGGTGAAGATAGAATATCATCTACTACAGTTAGCTTAAAAGTAAATGGATATTTAATAGCAGACTCTATTAATCAACATCTATCAGATACAAATATCCATTATTCTCCTGCTCAAATTAAATTTACATTTGAAACTGATAGTAGTTCTGAAATATCAATAGCAGGAGGAAAATCAGCACCAAAAACAGCTATGGGTGGTACTTCATTTGCTGATTCTTACAATGTGAATGTTAATTCTCAAATCACTATCCCCGAGAATTTATCTAATTATTTATTAGCAAATAAAACAGAGTATGCTGTATCTTTTACTGACTCCACAGCAACCTTTAATACTTCTTTCTTAACAGCACCTTCTCCTTTACCGGCAACTACTGTTTCTAATTTTACTTTCTTTTTAAATGGTCAATTAATAGATTCTTCTTCTATAGTTAGCTTTGCTGATAATGGAGATGGAACCTGCACATTAACTATAGACCCAGCTCAGTTAGGAGTAGGAGGAGAACCAATTACATTTAGTAATGACGGAGGAGTAGCAGATCAAATTCTAGCAATAGGTAAATTTGTATAAATGGCACATTTAAAACTAAAACAAGTATTATCTAATATGTCCTATGATAGTGGTTCAAATCAACTTACTATTAGTGGTGAGAATAATGCTTTAATTATATCTGGTTCTGCTATTGTTACTTCAACTCCAACTACTACAGGTTCACTTACAATTCAAAATATTGATACATTTGGTGATAGTGGTAGTTTCTTTACTGTAGATTTAGGCGACTATTAATATTTATTAACGGCTATATATATAGCTTTTACCGTTAGTATATACTAAGACATGTCGAATCAATATTTAAAATTACGCCGTTCTGCGGTACCAGGTAGAATACCAACTACCTCTTCTCTTGATTTTGGAGAGATTGCTTTAAATACATACGACGGTCTGGCTTTTATGAAAAAGTCAGGTTCTAGCGGTGAAGAAGTTGTTACGATTGGCTCTAAAATAGGAGCATTTACAGGCTCATTTTCAGGCTCATTTACTGGCTCATTATTAGGTACCGCAAGTTATGCTTTAACAGCATCATATGTAGCTAATCTACCAGTTGTAGATAGTTCCAGAATAGTAACAGGTAGTGTTACAGCTAGTGTTAGCATTAATCCTGAGAGAGCTTTTGAAGTAACATATAATGTTCCTGACCCTTCAGGCAATACTACTTTACTTCTTATCAATCAAAGCGGTAGTGTTGCAATCAATACTAGCTCTTTTGACCAGTTTAACCCAGAAACATTATTGATTGTATCTCATGATGATACAACATATAACTTAATTGTTGGTAGAAGCAATACTGATAATTATTCTCAAGTTAACTTTAAAAATATAAGTAGTGGATCATTAGCATCAACTGATATTGTTGTTACAAACGATATAGGTGATGAAGATAATTACTATGTTGATTTTGGTATTAATAGTAGTACATATAATAATCCATTTTTTGTTGGTTTAGGAAATGATGGTTATTTATTCTCTAAAGCAAACGACTTTTATATAGGAAACGCTGCTGCTGATAAAAAAATTGTTATATTTAATGGTGGTTTAGACACTACAGCAAATGCTAAAATTTGGTTTCATCCTGAAGGTGTAACAAGTTTTAATACTGATACTACAAGCTCCGCAGCAAGCCCTGCCCTACCAGCGTTAAGAATAGTAGCTCCCCCTGCAGCTCCTAATACATACAATCTAATCCAAGCAGAATCAGATGTAAATAACTACTCACAAATTTCTATCCAAAATATAAATTCAGGAACTACAGCATCTGCTGATATAGTTGCTACTAATGATATAGGAAATGAATCTAGTTACTACATTGATATGGGTATCAATAGTAGTAACTATAGTCAACCTAATGCTATAGGTATGGCTAATGATGCTTACCTATATTCTACCGGAGACCACTTACATATAGGTAATGCCTCAAACCACCCAGTAATGTTTTTTGCTGGTGGTACTGATACAGAAGCAAATAAAAAATTAGTATTAAATCCTAATAATCAACATGAATTAACTGGTTCTTTAAATATTAGTGGTTCACTAACTGTTTTAAATGGTATTACTGGTTCTTTACATGGTACTTCTAGTTGGGCACAAAATGCATTAACAGCATCTTTTATAACAGGAGCTAATGTTTGGGGTCCTTATGGTTCTAATAGTATTATATCTGCTTCTAATGCAGCAACCGCTTCTTCAGCAGATAATTTTACAGTAAGAGGTACTCTTACAGCACAAACAATTCACGCTCAAACAATTACATCTTCTACTGAATATGTAACTGGATCAACTAGATTTGGTTCTTTATTAACAGATACCCACCAGTTTACCGGATCAGTAGATATAACTGGTTCTTTAATTATAAATGGTACCTCTTATACTGCTGCTACTAGTGGAACTAGTGGTACAGCAGGCTCTTCTGGTACAAGTGGTACAGCAGGATCTAGCGGTACAGCAGGTTCTTCTGGTTCATCCGGTACAAGCGGCTCTAGTGGTACTGGTGGTTCTAGTGGTTCAAGTGGTACCTCTGGATCATCAGGTACTTCGGGTTCAAGTGGAACTTCAGGCAGTTCTGGCTCTTCAGGCACATCAGGAAGCTCCGGCTCCTCCGGAACATCTGGCTCTAGTGGCAGCTCAGGTACATCTGGTTCTTCAGGATCTAGTGGTACCTCAGGTTCATCTGGTACATCAGGTTCAAGTGGATCAAGTGGTTCTTCTGGAAGTTCAGGTACAAGCGGTACAGGCTTTGATACTATTAATTCTCCTTCTCAAGGTAGAGTAATACTTTCAGATGGTACAGCTAACGCAGCAACGGCTTCTGTCAATTTAACTTATAGTAATAGTAATTTTAATATTACTGGTAGTACTTTTATTAGTGGTTCTTTAACTGTAACTAATACAATTACTGCCCAAACTTTAAATGTACAATACATAACTTCCTCTATTATATATAGCAGTGGAAGTAATAAATTTGGAGATGAATTAAGTGATATCCATCAGTTTACTGGATCAGTAAATATAACTGGTTCCCTTACTATAAACGGAACCTCATATACAGCTGCTACTAGTGGAACTAGCGGCACCGCAGGCTCTTCAGGCACAAGTGGTACAGCAGGATCAAGTGGCTCCTCAGGAACAAGTGGTTCTTCTGGTACAAGCGGCAGTTCTGGTACATCCGGAACTAGCGGTACCTCTGGGTCTTCAGGCACAAGTGGTAGTTCAGGTTCAAGTGGTACATCAGGAAGTTCAGGCTCATCAGGAACTTCAGGTTCAAGTGGAAGCTCAGGCACAAGTGGTAGTTCTGGTTCTTCAGGAACATCAGGAAGCTCTGGTACAAGTGGCTCATCTGGAACATCAGGTTCAAGTGGTTCTTCTGGAACATCAGGTAGTTCTGGCTCATCAGGTACTTCAGGTTCTAGCGGCACAAGTGGCACTGGCTTTAATACAATATATGATCCTGCTGTAGGCAGAATATTATTATCAGACGGTAGTGTAAATGCTGCAACTGCTTCCGCTAATTTAACTTATAGTGGAAGTGCTTTGTATATAACAGGATCTGTTTATATTTCAGGTTCATTAAATTACACATCAGGATCTATAACTAATGTAGATTACATTGATTTTAATACTAGTGCTTCATTTGCTTCTGCTCTTGGTAGACTAGGATATGATAGTGGTGAAGGTACTTTACAATTTGGATTAGCTGGAGGTAATGTAACTTTAAATATAGGTGAAGATTTATTTCAATATGTTTACAATAATAGTGGTGGAACCTTAACTAAAGGTCAAGTAGTATATATTTCAGGCTCTCAAGGTAATAGAATAGCTGTTAAATTAGCTTCAGCAACTGCTGAACAAGGTTCAGCTAATACATTAGGTTTTATTGCTGAAACAATTAACGCTGGTGATGAAGGTTGGGTACAAACAGAAGGTACTTTAAGAGGATTAAATACAACAGGATTAGTAGGAGGTCAATTAATATTTTTAAGTAGCTCAGCGGGTCAATTCACTCAAACTCCTCCTGTAGCACCACTTCATGGTGTAAGATTAGGATATGCTGAAAGAATAGATAATAATGTAGGTTCAATCTACATTAAGATTGATAATGGATATGAATTAGGAGAATTACATGATGTAGTTGATAGTACAACTACTTCATCATATGGTGATTTATTTATAAAGAGTGGTAGTGTTTGGGTTAATTCTAAAGAATTAATTGGCTCTTATAAATTAACTGGTTCATTAAATACAAGCGGTTCAAATACTTTTATTGGTATTCAAACTATAACAGGCAGTTTCCTAGTAAGTGGTTCTACTACCCAAATAGGTAACAATATATTACTTGGAAATACTTCATTATCAGGTAGTATTACTATTTCTGGATCTAGTGGACCGGGAGCTGCAACAGCATCAGTACAAATATATGGTGATATTAGGCAATCAGGTTATCATAGATTTGATCCTGTAACAACAAATATAGATACTTCAATATCTGCCTCTTACATTTATGTAAGTGGATCTACAAATGACTTATATTTTTCTCAGAATGGAGGAGGATATTCTAATACAACTCGTTTACGTTGGTTAGAAGGTAATTTATATACTGGATTATTAAATGGTGGTGTAATAACAGCTGCTACAGGATCTACTACATATAATATTAGTAGTGGTAGTGGTATTATTGTTGATTTAAATGCAAGTTTAAATGATAATCCTTACCCAACAATTCAATACCTTAACTGGGGCAATTTATCAGCTAGTATTGCTCCTTTAACAGCATCTTACCAACAAGCTTTTGTTGCTGTTGATTCGACTGGTAATATCTTCCAACAAGGAACTCCTTTTAGTAATGGACAGTTTGATACATTAATTAATATAGGTGTTGTATTATTTCAAAATGGATCTACAATTAATGCTGTCAAAACACAGCCTTCTGTAGCATATGGTTTTGAACAATCACAAAATATATTCAATAGAGCGTTTGGTCCATTAAAATTATCAGGATTTACTTTAACACCTAGTGGATCTTCTACAGGTGGTTTAGTAGTAGGTAGTGGTACCGCTTATTCTCCAGGATCTAATTATACTATAGATCCAAACGAACCATCATATGCTGTTGACTCAGGAACTAGTATTTCTAAAATATACAGATATTATCAATCAGGATCTACTTGGGTTTATCAAACTAACGGAGGAGCTGGATTTACATCAATTGACCCTACACAATATTCTAATAATGGTACATTAACAGCAGTACCTCCACCTGCAAATTTAAACTGGACTATTCAAAGAGTATTCTGGTTTCCTAATAGTGTAGCTAAAGCAATAGTTGTTTATTATGGTAATGCTTATTACGGTTCAGAATCTGAAGCTATTGCAAATATAAACATAGAACCATTCGTAGAAGCTCCTAATACAGCTGCTAATGCAATTTATCTAGGTGCTGTTATAATTAACGGAAGTGGTGTATTTACAAATGCTAATGACTTCACGATCGTACCTGGAGGTCTATTTAGATCAGTAGGAGGATCAGGTGGTGGTGGATCAGTAATAACTACTCGTTTAGTAGATTTATCTGATGTAATGATATCAGGACCTACAGACGGTCAAGCATTAGTATATAATTCTACTTCTACTAAATGGGAGAATGAATCATATATTAGTGCATCTATAAGTGGTAATGCTGCTACAGCAACAACAGCTAGTTTTGCTTCAACAGCTTCTTCTGCAAATATATTTGCAATTAGAAACTATTTAGAATTAAAACCTGGAACTGACCCAGGTGGATCAAATGTATCTTCATCTTATTTCTTTGTAACTTCTTCTTTAGATGATACTATACCAAATTTACATTATAGAAACAATAGTGCTCTTTGGGAAACACACTGGTTAGAAGAAAGAACTGATACTGGTATTGTTTGGGGTGGCGTTACCACATTCTCCGGCTCTATACTTTATGTCACACCAGGTGCTGGTCTAATTATAGATCACAATGCTATTACCAGCTCACACAATAGTACAAATCCAACCTATGTTCAATTTGGCCCTATAACAGCTAGTGCTCAATATATAACTTCATCTCAAGTAACTTATCTATTAATTGATTCAAATGGTAGTTTAATACAACAAACTTCTCCATTTACTCCTCAACAATATAATGAACAATTCCCATTAGGTTATATATTTAATTTAACAACATCAAGTATTAGTTCATTTGCTGATGCTCGTGTAACAACATATGGCCAATCAGAACAATCAAATCAGTTTGTTAGAGCATTTGGTCCATTAAAAATAAGTGGATTTGATATTACTCCACAAACAAGCAGTTTAAGAATTAGTATTGCTTCTGGACAAGCATATCGCTATGGTGGTTTTTATAGTCAAAATCCAACTTCACCTTCAATTTATGATTCTACTACTATTGCTACTGGTAGTTTAGTTAGGGTATACAGAGATCCAGGAGTAACAGGGGGATATAGAGCTGCAACTAATGCTGGTGTTCCTTATACAGTTATTGATCCTACTAAATACGACAATGGATCTGGTACACTTCAAACAGTAAGTGCAAGTCAATGGACAATACAAAGAGTATTCCAGGGTGTTGTTAATAATTTATCATATGTCTATTATGGTCAAAATGTTTATGACAATCTTTCAACAGCACTTCAAAGTATTACAACAGAAGAATTTGTTGAATCACCAACTAGTCAATTAGCATTACCGTTTATTGGTTACATTATTGCTAAAGGTGATACAACTGATTTATCTGATACAGCAAATAATAAAATAATCCAAGCTGGCCTATTCAGAAACACAGCCGGATCCTCAGGTGGTGGTGGTGCTGCAGTAACAAACTTAAATGATTTAGGTGATGTAACTATTTCTTCTCCTTCAACAGGACAAGCATTAGTTTATAATGCTGGTTTGTGGGTAAATGGTATTCCTGCATCTGCATCCTATGCTGCAACATCTTCATTTTCAAATAATTTTATAGTAAGCGGCAGCTTAGATATATCAGGTTCTCTTACAATAAACGGAACTTCCTATACAGCTGCTACTTCAGGAACTAGTGGAACTAGTGGCACATCAGGTACTACAGGTACAAGCGGTACTTCAGGAACTACTGGTACTTCAGGCACAGCAGGTACATCTGGCTCATCAGGTACTAGTGGTTCAAGTGGTACAAGTGGATCTAGTGGCACTAGTGGTCAAAATGGATCGTCTGGCACAAGCGGCTCAAGTGGGACCTCAGGCCAAAACGGCTCAAGTGGCACAAGTGGCACAAGTGGCTCAAGTGGCACCAGTGGTACAAGCGGCTCTAGTGGTACTTCAGGTTCATCTGGCACTTCTGGTTCTAGTGGCACATCAGGCTCTACTGGTACAAGTGGCTCCTCAGGTACTGCTGGTACTGGTTTTAATACAATTAATAGTCCTGCTACAGGAAGAATACTATTATCAGACGGTACAGTTAATGCAGCAACAGCATCTGTAAGTATGAGCTTTACGGGTGGTATTTTGAATGTAACTAGTTCAATAATTGCTACTAACTTTACAGGTTCATTATTAGGTACTGCTTCGTTTGCAACAACTGCTTCTTATGCTTTAAATGCTGGTGTTTCTGGATTAAAAACAAAAGCAGGATCAGTAGCTGCAGGATCCTTTGCTGGTAATCCTAGAAAATCAACTATAACTTTTGCTGCAGCTTTTGCTGATGCAAACTATGCTGTAGTTATAACAGGCGAAGATTCAAGAACATGGACTGTAGAAAGTAAAGTATCTGGTAGCTTTGTTATAAATGCAAATAGTAATGTAGGATTAGCAGGAACAACATATTGGATAGCAACAGCATATGGGGAAACTAATTAAATATTTATATTAGATCATGCCAATATTTTATACAGATTCGGGTAGTTTTAACGATTTAAGTGTTACAGGTAGTGTAGTTGTAACTAATACAATTACTGCTCAAACACTTAATGTACAAACAATAACTTCATCTATTGATTTTGTAACAGGATCTACTCGCTTTGGTAGCCTATCAAGTAACACACATCAATTTACGGGCTCAGTAAACATAACTGGTTCTCTCAATATAAACGGAACTTCATATACAGCTGCTACTAGTGGAACTAGTGGTACTGCAGGCTCTTCTGGCACATCAGGCCAAAATGGTTCAAGTGGTACTAGCGGTTCAAGCGGCACTAGTGGCACACGGGGGTCAAGCGGCACCTCAGGTCAAACAGGCTCAAGTGGCACAAGCGGCCAAACAGGTTCAAGCGGCACTAGCGGCCAAAACGGTTCAAGTGGCACCTCCGGCCAAACAGGCTCAAGTGGCACCTCAGGCCAGAATGGTTCAAGCGGCACAAGCGGCCAAACAGGCTCTAGCGGTACCTCAGGCCAAAACGGTTCAAGCGGCACTAGCGGCCAAAACGGTTCAAGTGGCACCTCCGGCCAAACAGGCTCAAGTGGCACCTCCGGCCAAACAGGCTCAAGTGGCACCTCCGGCCAAACAGGCTCAAGTGGCACCTCCGGCCAAACAGGCTCAAGTGGCACCTCCGGCCAAACAGGCTCAAGTGGCACCTCAGGTCAGAATGGCTCTAGTGGTACTAGTGGTCAAACAGGCTCAAGTGGCACTTCTGGTCAAAATGGTTCAAGCGGCACCTCAGGCCAAAATGGCTCAAGCGGCACAAGCGGTCAAACAGGTTCTAGCGGTACTAGCGGCCAAAACGGTTCAAGTGGCACTTCTGGTCAAACAGGCTCAAGTGGTACTAGTGGCCAAAACGGCTCAAGCGGTACTTCAGGCCAAAATGGCTCAAGCGGCACCTCAGGTCAAACAGGTTCAAGCGGTACCTCCGGTCAAACAGGTTCAAGCGGTACCTCCGGTCAAACTGGCTCGAGTGGCACAAGTGGTCAAACAGGCAGTAGTGGTACTAGCGGTCAAACTGGCTCAAGCGGCACTTCAGGCCAAACAGGCTCAAGCGGCACAAGTGGTCAAACAGGTTCAAGCGGTACTTCAGGTCAAACCGGTTCAAGTGGTACAAGCGGTCAAACAGGTTCAAGCGGTACTTCTGGTCAAACTGGCTCAAGTGGTACTTCTGGTCAAAATGGTTCAAGCGGAACAAGCGGATCAAGCGGCACTAGTGGCACACGAGGGTCAAGCGGCACCTCAGGTCAAACAGGCTCAAGCGGTACAAGCGGTCAAACAGGCTCAAGTGGCACCTCAGGCACATCCGCTCCTGGTATTACATCAGGCTCAAGCGGCACTAGTGGTCAAACAGGAAGTAGTGGTACCAGTGGTATAAGTGCTGGTTTTACTAGCTTCTCTAAATCAATTGTCATAATTAATAATAGCCTTGTTGCTCAATCCGATACAGGCTCATTTGTAGGATGGAGAGCTCCATTTACCTGCACAGCTAGTTTAGTAGCAGGATTTAGAGATAGTGGATCTGGTTTAGTAGTAAATGCATTTAAAAATACTGCTGCAACTACTTTGTTAGCTTCAAACCTTTCCGTTAACATAACTGGATCTTGGGTATCAAGCTCAACATTACAAAATACAAATTTTAATATAGGAGATACATTATATTTTAATATAGTAAACTTTACTGGTTCTCTAACAGAAATAGGTGTGCAAGTTGATTTTATAAAATAATTATAAACAAGTTATGGCAATAGTAAGTTCAGGATCCTTTGCAGCAACTAACAATAAAATTGCAGGTACAACGCTTGCATTTACTTCTTCACAAGCTATACGGTCTGGTGATTTGGCAGTATTGTTTATTGCAGCAGATAACTCAGCAGCAGGTACAGCAACAAACTTTGTTACTAGTGTAAGGGATAACGCTATTAACTATAACTTTCAGCAGGGTACAGGCTTTAATAATACAGCATATTCAATAGTATCACAATCAGATGGTAAAATATTGGTTGGTGGTGCTTTTACTACTTATAATGGACAAGATGCTCCTAATATTGTTCGTTTACATACAGATGGAACTTTAGATACTAGTTTTATTCCTAATTATAGATTAGTTGATGGCTCCGTTTTTAAATTAGCTATACAACCTAATGTAACTGGGTCTTATTATAGTGGAAGCGGAGTGTGGAGTGTAGGAGGAGCATTTATTAATGTTAGAGCAGATCTTACATCCGCTGGTACTCAAAATGCAGCTTTAATTTTTGGAGGCGATCTCAGCTCGGTTGTTTGTAATCTAACTGAAGAATATAATGGATCTGCATGGTCTGCAGGAGGTAACTTAATTACTGCTAGATCATATATAGGAGGAGCTGGCAGCCAAAATGCAGCCTTAGCTGCAGGAGGAACTACTACACTCCCAGCAGTTACACAACAAACTATTACGGAAGAATATAATGGATCTACTTGGGCAGCTGGAGGAGCAATGACTATTGCTAAATATGATGCAGCAGGAACAGGCACCCAAAATGCTGGATTAAGTATTCTTGCTAGCTCACCAGGACTTTCAGAAGAATATAATGGTACTTCTTGGACTACTGGTGGTAGCATAATTAATTCATTTAGAAATTCTGCAACAGGTACAGGAACCCAAAATGCAGCCTTATCTATCGGTGGTGGAACACCAATCGCAAGAACATGTACAGAAGAATATAATGGTATTTCTTGGTCAACTGGTGGTGCTTTGAATACTGCTAGAATTGTAGCGGCAGCTGGTACTCAAAATGAAGCTTTAGCCTTTGGCGGCACAGCCCCTGCTACATGCACAGAAGAATATAATGGTACTACTTGGTCAACAATAAGTGTTACTTTTAACACTGCTAGATCTGCTAATATTGGAGCTGGTATTCAAAATGCAGCTTTAGCTATTGGTGGATTTGTATCTTCTACCAATACCGCATGCACAGAAGAATACACAGCCACAACAACATCCACTTGCATCTCAGACAAAATCATAGCAGTAGGCACTATACCTAATGGTGCTATTCGCCTTAACCCAGACGGTACTGAAGATCCATCATTTAATGTAGGTACTGGTTTTGATAATACTGTATGTACTATAATTGTACAAGATGTTGCTGGTGGATATGTTGGTGGTGCCACTTGGGCAGCCGGAGGAACACTAATCGTTGCCAGAGCAGGCTTAGCAGGTGCTGGGACACAAAACGAAGCATTAGCTTTTGGAGGATCAAACCCAGCAGATGTAACATGTACAGAAGAATATAATGGATCTACTTGGGCAGCCGAAGGAACACTAATCGTTGCCAGATCAAGCTTAGCAGGCACCGGTACTCAAAATGCAGGATTAGCATTTGGTGGAAATAATCCAACAAGTTTGTCCTGTACAGAAGAATATGATGGTACTTCATGGGCAACAGGTGGTACTTTAATTACTGCTAGAAATGGTTTAGCAGGGGCAGGTACACAAAACGCCGCTTTAGCTATTGGTGGATTTGTATCTCCTACCAATACCGCATGCACAGAAGAATACAACGGTACTTCATGGACAGTAGGAGGTACTTTAATTACTGCTAGATCTGGCCTAGTAGGTGCCGACACTCAAGATGCAGCTTTAGTCTTTGGAGGAATAGATACACTAGGAATCCGAATAGGATGCACAGAAGAATATAACGGATCTACTTGGGCAGCCGGAGGAACACTAATCGTTGCCAGAGCAGGCTTAGCAGGTGCTGGGACACAAAACGAAGCATTAGCTTTTGGTGGAAGTACTATAAGTTTAACATTCAGATGCACAGAAGAATACAACGGAACTTCATGGACAGCAAAAGGTACTTTAATTACTGCTAGAAGTTCATTAGCAGGAGCCGGTACCCAAAATGCTGCTTTAGCTTTTGGTGGAGCAACACCAGTTCCCGTTACAGTAGCATGCACCGAAGAATATACTATTACTGGTACAACATACACAAACAAACTCATCTTCGGCGGCGCCTTCACCAGCTACAACGGTATTACCTACAGTGGTAGTGCTCGTATTGATGGAGGTGGAGCTATAGATACATCATTCAATATAGGCGATGGCTTTAGTCCGGTTGATGTAAGATGTTATCAATTTTATAATGGCGGTGCTTGGATAGCAGGAGGAGCTCTAATAACTGCTAGAGATAATCTAGCAGGCGCCGGCACTCAAAATGAAGCTTTAGCTTTTGGTGGAGATTGCACAGGTTTTCCCTCAGTAGCAGTATCCTGCACTGAAGAATATAATGGTTCTATATGGACAGCAGGTGGTGCTTTAATTAATGCTAGAGATAATCTAGCAGGCGCCGGCACTCAAAATGCAGGCCTAGCCTTTGGAGGACAAACACCAACAACAGTATCATGCACAGAAGAATATGATGGTTCTACTTGGACAGCAGGCGGTAATTTAATTGTTTCTAGATTTGCTTCAGCAGGAGCAGGCACCCAAAATGCAGGATTAGCTATTGGTGGATTTACACCTGCTGGGTCTAGTGTAGAAGAATATAATGGGTCTATTTGGACAACAGGTGGTAATTTAATTACTGCTATGGGGTATTTAGGAGGTGTAGGTACTCAAAATGAAGCCTTAGCATTTGGAGGATTTTCACAGGTGGGTCCAACAATTCGTTTATCATGCACAGAAGAATATAATGGTACCTCTTGGATAGCCGGTGGTACTATGGCTTGTGCTAGAACTGATTTAGGAGGAGCAGGTACTCAAAATGCAGCTCTTGCATTTGGAGGATCATCTCAAACACCAATTACACAATTTTCTACAGAAAGATATGATGGTACTTCTTGGGTGAATGGTAATAATTTAATTACTTATAGATTTAGTCTAGCAGGTGTAGGCACTCAAAACACAGCATTAGCAGTTGGTGGGGGATTTTCTGGGGTTCTTACTTGTACTGAAGAATATAACAGCCCCTCCTTATTTGCAGTAGGCAATTTCACCTCAGTCTCAGGCTCAACACGTAACCGTATTGCTCTCCTCAATGCACTTACCGGTGACCTCATCTCAACATCATCATTCAACATAGGTAGCGCAGGCTTCAACGCAGCCGCCAACAGCATCGCTGTTCTACCAGACAACAGCATCGTTGCTGTAGGAGCGTTTACAGCATACTCCGGTTCAAATATAAACCGTATAGTAAAAATTAATACTGATGGAACATTAGATACTGCATTTTCTGCTTCTATTGGTGCTGGATTGAATAACACTGGGAGTGTTGTTGTGAATTATCCTTCTAGTGGTGTTGATGTTTGGACGGCAGGAGGCGCTTTAATTACTGCTAGAGAAGTTGCTGCCGGCACCGGAACCCAAGATGCTGCTTTAACAGCTGGTGGAGGTCCAGGTGTTCCAGCTGGTAATCTTGCAGAAGAATATAATGGGTCTACCTGGTCTTCAGGAGGTAATTTAATTACCTCAAGATATTGGTTAGTAGGTATGGGTACTCAAAATGCTGCTCTAGTAGCTGGTGGACTTCTTGTTGGACCTAATACAGCTACAGGAATTAGTGAAGAATATAATGGATCTACTTGGGCCTCAGGTGGAACTATGGCTACTGCTAGAGCGCTTATGGGTCGTGCAGGAATCCAAAATGCTGCTTTAGTTATGGGTGGAGGTATTGGGGCACCGGCTCCTGCATGCATAAATAACACAGAAGAATATGATGGTTCTACCTGGACAGCCGGAGGGAACTTAATAGTTGCTAGACAATATTTAAATGGTGATGGCACCCAAAATGCTGCTGTTGCTTTTGGTGGATTTGTTTCAGTTGCAGTATCATGTACCGAAGAATATGATGGTACTTCATGGGCAACAGGTGGTACTTTAATTACTGCTAGAAATAGTTTAGCAGGGGCAGGTACACAAAACGCCGCTTTAGCTGTAGGAGGAGGAGATGCTATATCTCCTAGTCTAAGTTGTACAGAAGAATATGATGGGTCTACTTGGACAGCAGGTGGTGCTTTAATTACTGGTAGAATTCAATTAGCAGGAGCTGGCACTCAAGATGCAGGTTTAGCTTTTGGAGGAGGTACTCCAACCATTGTTTCTTGCACTGAAGAATATTTCTCATCTGAAGATACTCTTTTAATTGGAGGTACATTTACTCAATTCTCTGGTTCAACATTTAGTGGTTCTGTTCGTTTATCATTAAGTGGATCAAGAGACACTACATTCAACATAGGTTCTGGCTTCGGCGCAGCAGTAGACGTAGAAGATTATTACATCCACTCCGATGATGATATCATAGCAGTAGGTGGTTTTACAACATACTCTGCTTCATTCTCCCCACAACCAAATCGTATCATCAAACTTAATTCAAACGGTTCAGTTGATGCTGCAGGAATAGGAAATACATGGTCAAAAATATCAGAACGTTCATCAAACGATGCTGCAGGTGCAGGTTCAACATTAGCTTTATTTTATTTAACAGCTTCATACGATATACCTGCAGGCACAGCAATCACAGCTTCTTTTACAGCATCTATTACTGCCAAAGCAGCAACTGGATGGAGATTTGTTACAGATCAGCGGGCCATCGCTTATACAGGTTCTGTAACATCTTCTGCAGCTGGTGGTACTTCCCAACCTCTTCGTATAAACTTAGCCAACTTAACTAGTGGTAGTGGTAACTATTTATTTATAAGAGGGGTTGCATTTGAGAATACAAACACTACTACTTTTACACCAACAGCTAACTATACAACAATATCTGCTGATGGTACTACGGGTGGCGCTGTAATTACTAACCAAAGTGTAAGAGGTGAATTTAGAATTTTAACTACTGCTTCATACTTTTCTAACCCAACATTGGGTGCTGCTTCTTCTCAAGCATCAATATTTTGGACATTCTATGAATCAGCAGCTGCTGCTAGAGGCAGAACATATTTTATTTTATTAGATTAATATTTATTGTAAATAATACAATATGCCTTATTATTATCAAGCTACTAATTGGGGTAAAGGATTCATTACCCATGAAGATAACGAATTAGCTCACGTTGCGGGATATCCTGCCGATATTTGGGTAACTGAAAACACAACTTGGGCAACACGTGTTAGTGCTATTGAAAAAACACAAGCAGAAGCACAAGCTGCTGTTGATGCTGTTGTTGCACAAGCACAAGCAGATTGGACTGCTGAATCTGGAATGCCTTATCCTCAACCAATTGTACTTCCTTAATTTGGAAGTACAAATTTAGTTTCGTATATTTAGTTATAAAAATAAATCTGTTATGTCTGAAAACACAGAAAACAACCAAATACAAGTTACAGAAGATTTAAAGAACATCCTTGCTATCCTTAAACCAAATGATGCACAACAAATTCTTCAATTAAAAGAAGAATTAGCTGACAACTGGAATAAGAAACAAATCTTTAGAACAGAAACCGAAATGCGTGTTTCAGTTCTTAACGATGGTAAATTTCCAACAGTAGCAGCTAAGTACTGGCAATCAGTTAGAGAAATGTCAGCTCACTTTGATGCATTAATGAATCTTTCATTTGATATGAGACGTTCAACTGTTGAACGCCTTAAATTAGAGAAAAAAATGAAAGAAGCTGAAGAAGCTGCTGATCAATTGGAGATTATGTCACTTCAAATTGATTTAGATCAAAATCTATATAATAAAGCTTGTATGGAACAAGTAGCTCACGATCGTGTTCGTGAAATTCAAACTTGGTCTAAATTAAAAACAGAATTGGATGATGGGTCATTTGATACAAAAGAAGTAAATACACATCAAGCCGTTAGCTTACACCATAGATTAGCCTACAGAGCAAGCGCATTAAATGAACACTCAGACCCAACCGAAGTAGCAAATGTAATGGGACAGCTTCAAACAATGGAGCGTTTGAAACAACAAAATGCTTTAACTCACGAAGCAGTTATGGCACAAAAACAGTTACAAAATAAGCAGTAATGCAATTTATATATTCAAACCCTAAGGCTTTAGATCCTGGGTTTTGTGAAGAGGTTATAGAATTATTTGAGCAATCTCCATTAAAGCAACCTGGTGCTTTTAGGTACAATGAAGAAGTTGTACAAAAGCACGATGTGAAGAAATCAATGGATATTTCTTTTGATCCAACCTTTCTACAACACCCAGATTGGGGAAAACCTTTAAGATATCTAGTTGATGTTGTTGAAGAAAATATATCAAAGTATATTTTTAGACACGAGCAAGCATTCCAAAAAATGGATGACTTTAGATTAGATACCTTATTTAATATGCAACGCTATGAGCCTGGGGAAGCATTTTATGGGTGGCACTGTGAAAGAGCAGGCATTCCTGCTTCGGCAAGAGTGCTTGTTTGGATGGTTTATCTTAATACAGTAAATGATGGAGGTGGAACTCAATTCTATTACCAAAATCATGTCGAGCAACCAGAACAAGGCAAATTATTAATTTGGCCTACTGATTGGACTCATACCCACCGAGGAATTCCTTCACCAACACAAACAAAATATATTTTTACAGGGTGGTATACCCATTATAAAAAGTAAGTTATGTTTCCTTTAAAACCATACAACGATTTCAAACCAACTTCTAATTGGAATGATTTTTATTATTTTAAAAATGTATTCAATGATCAAATGATCAAAGAATTAGAGGATATGGTTTATGCTAATTACAAATTCTCTAAAGGCAGAACAGGTGTTGCTGAATTAGGTACAGATACAGATGCTTACAGAACAAACAATAGAGATATTGCCTACATCACCCCAGCAAATCATTCTCAATGGTTATATGAATTATTATTTCCTTTAGCACTACAAGCAAACGATGCTTTATTTCATTTTGATATTGATGTTGTAACTGATCCAATTCACTATGTTATTTATCCTGAAGACGGAGGTCATCTTGATTGGCATATGGATGTTGGAGCATATGGTGTTAATAAAAGAAAACTAGCAATGACAGTTCAATTATCAGATTCAACTGATTATGAAGGTGGTGAATTTGAAATTTGGATGGGTGGTAAAGATGGTTTTGTTACTGTACCAAGAGAGAAAGGTGATGTAATTATTTTTCCTGCTTTCTGTATGCATAGAGTAAAACCAATAACAAAAGGAACAAGAAAATGTTTGGTTTTTTGGACAGGGGGTCGTCCCTTTAGATAATAAATAATAGTTATGGAATTTAAGGTTTTTGAACAATTATGGTTTGCAACACCAGTGTGGGAATGTCCTGTTTCTGGAATTGATAACGATGAAATTAAACAATACTGTTTAAAAGTACGTGAAAAGAAACCTGGTGCTACTATCTCTAATAGAGGAGGGTGGCACAGCAACGAATTACTTTTTCCCGTACCCGATTCACTCCAAACACTAATAGATGATATGACTGTGTTTGTAAATGATGTTTGCTATCGTTATACAGGTACACAATTAAAATTTGGTAATTTATGGATTAATATTAATGGTCATCATGACTATAATTTACTCCATGACCACCAAAAAAGTGTACTGTCCGGAGTATATTATGTAGATGTACCTGATGAAAATATGGGTGATTTAGTATTGCATAGAGGAGATAATGCTGAGTTCTTTTTAAAAGACATTAATGAGCAAACAATGGCAAATGCTCTTAATTGTAGCAAACAAGCTAAAACATCCACATTCTATTTATTTCCCAGTTGGGTTAAACACCATGTTGAACGTAATGAAAGTCATAAAGAAAGAATATCTGTAGCTTTTAATTTTGTTCCTTTAAATGCTTAAATATGAATAAGGATAATGTGCATGTTTTTAGTTTATTTCCTACACCATTATATGTTACAACATATGACGGTGACACAACTGAAATAGTAAAATACCTTGATAGTTGTGAAATGAATGAAGCACACGGTAGTGGCTATGGAATGATCTCTAAAAATAGTTATATAATTGATAATCCTGTTTGTAAACCATTAGCAGATTTTGTAATGTATCATTTCAATCAATTTGCTACTGGCATTATGAGATATGCATATGATGAATTACAGTTTGCCCAATCCTGGCTAACATACAAAATGCCAGGGCAATTTCACAAAGCACACACTCACCCAAACACACTAATTGCAGGTGTATTTTACTATGACGTACAAGAAGGAGACTCAGCAATATGTTTTAGTAAAGAGGTAAGATCATATCATCGTTCCTATTTAGAACCTTCAATATGTGCTGATTATCAAGATCATCTTTATTCACAAGAAGAAATATACTTTCAACCTAAGCAGAATAATCTTATTATATTTCCTTCGCATTTGATGCACGGTGTTCCTCCTAATAATACTAATAGAGTAAGAAAAGCATTAGGTATTAATGCATTAACTAAAGGTACATTAGGTGATCAAGAAACTATTAGTGAAATAATATTTGGACGTTATGCTAAATAAAGAAACAATTGAAGTATTACCTCTATTTCCATCACCTCTGTTTACAGCAGTCTATACTGATGGTGATTTAGATAAAACAATTAAACATCTAGATAGCTGTGAGTTAATTGATGGAGGTAAAGCAAGCGAATATGGTTTTCATTCAAAAGATACTTATATTCTAGAACATAAAGAATGCAAACCATTAGCTGATTTTATAATGCAATCCTTACTCCATTTTGCAAAAGAAATATTGATGTATGCATACGATGAATATGCATTCTCACAATCATGGATCTCACACAAATCCCCAGGCCAACACCACACAATGCATACTCACCCTAATAGCCTAATTTCAGGTGTATTTTATTATGGTGAGGAAGATGAAGATATTCCTGCAATTTCATTTCATAAACCAATTGTAGGAACAAATGTTTCTTACCTAGCACCTAAATATCAATCAGATAGAAGAAAATCACAATACGCTTGGGATTCATTTTCAGTTAATTACACTCCAGGATTATTATTGTTATTTCCCTCTTATGTATTTCACTCTGTTCCTGTAAATAAAAGTAAATTAACAAGGAAAAGTTTAGCATTTAATGTTTTACCAAAAGGTAAAATTGGTGATGAACATAGTTTAACTGAATTATTATTTAATAAAGTAGGATAATGGAAGGATACACTTACCAAGCGAAGAAAAAAGGTAATATTATTTCTGTACCGGAAACACCAAAAACAGAAAAATATTTAGTTTGGCATATTGATGGAGGATTAGGAAAAAATATTGCTGCAACAGCACTATGCCAAACAATAAAAGAAACATACCCCGATAGAAAATTAATTATGGTTGTATCTCATCCAGAATGTTTTCTAAATAATCCATTTATTGATAGAGTTTATTTCTCAGGAAATAAATCCTACTTTTATGATGATTATATAAAAGATAAAGATACGCTTTTCTTTAAACAAGAACCATATAACCAAACTGACCATATTCTGCGCAGAAAACACCTGATAAACAATTGGTGTGATATTTTAAATATACCTTATACGGGACAACAACCACAGATATTTGTCAATATGGCTCAAAAAATGACTACTGGTTTGTGGTTAAGAGATAAACCAACAATGATATTACAAACTAATGGTGGTCCATTAACTGGTCAAAAATATGGTTATTCTTGGGCTAGAGATATGCCGTATGATTATTCTCAACAAATAGTAGATAAGTATAAAAAAGATTACCATATATTTCAAATTACTAGACCTGATTCACAAAAATTAGATGGTGTTGAAGTAATAGATAAAGCAATGACGAATATGGAATTGTTTGCTATGATGGTAAACGCTAAAAAACGTGTATTAATTGATTCTTGCATGCAACATGCCGCGGCTGCTTTTAAACTTCCATCAACTGTGTTATGGGTTGGTACATCACCTGTTGTGTTTGGATATGATATCCATAACAATATTGTAGCAAATCCACCAAAACAAGGTGGTCTTAAATTAATCGATTCATATATGTTTGATTATAATTTAGATGGTATATTACATGAATGTCCTTATATAGATGCAAATGAAATGTTTAATATAAATGATATTTATAACAGTATAAATAAACAATAATGTATATAGTATTAATGCAATTTATCCCTGGAAACGATCAAATTTGGGTTGCCAAATTAAACCCAAATGACCCAGAATATATCTACCCTACTGAACAAGAGGCAATAGATAAAGCAGCTGAATTACAATCAGCTGATCCAACAGAAAGACAATATAAAGCCGCTCCTATTAATAATGAAATATAAATAAATTAGTTTTATAAGTTATGAAAATACTTTTTATTGCTCCTCACCTATCTACAGGAGGAATGCCTCAATACCTTTACAAACAAATGGAGGTTTTAAATGAAAGTTGTGAAGTATGGTGTATTGAATGGGATAACATTACAGGGGGTGTTTTAGTAGTTCAACGTAATAGAGTCGTCAACTTATTGGGAAACAGACTAATTACCCTAGGAGAACCCAGAGAAAAACTATTTGAACATATTGAAAAAATAAACCCAGATGTTATTCACCTCCAGGAAATTCCTGAAATGTTTATGCCATATGATTTAGCTGTAAAGTTATATAATTCAAATAGAAAATATAAGATAGTTGAAACTTCTCATGATTCTAGTTTTGATATATCAAATAAAAAACACTTTCCTGATCACTTTGCAATGGTTAGTCAATATCAAGTTGAAGCATATAAACCATTGAATATACCTTGTGAATTAGTAGAATACCCAATTGAATACAAAACAAAAACAAAATCTAGAGAAGAATTATTAGCTGAGTTAGGATTAGATCCTAATAAAAAACATGTTATTAATGTAGGTTTGTTTACCTCTAGAAAAAATCAAGCCGAAGTTGTTGAATACGCAAAACAAATGCAGGATTATCCAATTCAATTCCATTTTATTGGTAATCAAGCTGATAATTTTAAATATTATTGGGAACCAATAATGAAGGATTTTCCTCCTAACTGTAAATGGTGGGGAGAAAGAAGTGATGTAGATGCATTTTATCAAATGGCTGATCTATTCTTATTTACTTCTAGAGGACATATCAATGATAAAGAAACAATGCCTTTAGTAATTAGAGAAGCTATTAGTTGGAGAGTTCCTTCTTTAATTTATAATTTGGACGTATATTTAAACTACTTTAATAAGTACGATAATATTGAATATTTAAACTTTAGTGATAAAAATCAAAACATAGAAAAAATATTAAACAAACTAAATATAAAAATGAACACAAATAGCATAAGCAATTATTTTGATGTTGATATTCAACCTGAAGAAAATAAAATTTCGATAAATTATAAAAGGGCTGAACCTAATTCCTATAAAATTTCTATTAAGGAAAAAGATTCTAATGCTCCTCTCTATTGGTTTCCCGTTACTTTTATAAACTATAGCAGTTGGTGGGTAATTCCAACACCAACATCATCCATAAATTTTGCTACTGACCCGGCTGTAGGAACTATAACGGTTGAATTTTATGATGAAAATGATAACTTCTTATTTTTAAAGGATTTATTTGTTAAAAATGTTATTAAAAAAGAAGTAAAACTAAATATTGATAATCCATTTGATTGTTTATTCAACAATTATCGAGAAATGTTCCTCCAGAACAAATATGATTGCTATGAGTTAGATAAAATGGAAACTGTTTTTGATGTTGGAGCAAATAGTGGATTATTTTCACTTTTAGCAATTAATAAAGGAGCTAAAAAAGTTTATGCATTTGAACCTAATCAAGAATCGTTAATTAATTTGAATTGCTTAGTAAAAGATTTAAATGTAGAAGTAATAGATAAAGCTATATACACTAAAGATGAAGATCTTACTTTCTATATAGACCCAAGTAATACTACAATCGGAAGTATATCTGAAGATCATATTAAAAATAATGGTAGTGAGGTAAAACAAATAACTGTACCTGCTGTGTCTTTAAAAACATTCTTTGATCAAAATAATATTGAAAGATTATCATTATTAAAGATGGATATTGAAGGGGCTGAATATGATATTATAGAAAATCTTGAAGATGAAATTTTTGAAAAAATAGATAATCTTCTTATAGAATTTCATGATAATGAAGGTGAAAGAGTAGAAAAATTAATTCAAACCTTAGTTAAAAAGGGATTTGATGTTGATCAAATTAGGGATCAAAATACTGAAAACAACAACAGTATTATAGAAGAAGCATATAAATCTTCTCCTATTGGAACTATTTTTGCTAAAAAATCTCCTGAGGAAAAGTTACTAACTGTACTTATTCCTACATACAATCATGAAGAATATATTGAACAATGTATTGATAGTGTTTTAATGCAACAAACATTATTTAACTTCAATATCTTAATATCTGATGATTGCTCTACAGATAATACTTGGAATATCATACAAAAATATAAAGATATTCCAAATGTAATCCTACACAGAAATGAAAAAAATCAAGGAGCTGTCATTCGTAGGACCTATGATCTTTTAAAGAAAATTAGTTCTGAATATGTTACTATTCTAGATGGTGATGATTACTATGTCGATAAAAGTAAATTACAAAAACAGATAAACTTTTTAAAGAATAATAAAGAATATTCTGTTTACAGTGTTGGATATTATATAAAAAATCCTGGTGATGATAATTTCATGAGTAGTTATTATTGGGGTATAAAAGGAGAGGTAATCTTAAGAGATAACATGAAAGCCAATTATATTTCTTTTGGTTTTATGTTTAGAAATAATCTTATTAAAGACATGGAATTCCCTGATTGGTTTTTCCATGAAGATGTTTTTGATGCTTACTGGGCATTAAATACTATACTTTTAGAAAAAGGAAAAGGAAGAAATGATAAATGGGTAGGAGGAGTTTATAGAATTACCCCCAATGGTGCCTATGGAGAAAGAAGCCATGACTGGAAAGTAGAAGTAACTACAAAGCAAAGCCAAGTAATAACCTCTGCTTACCCAGATGTGAATAAAAATTTCCTAGTACATGAATCTAATATAAATTTACAAGACATATATAGTGGACATTTTGCAGTACAATATAAGGAGGTTCCCTATTTAAAATGCCCTATGGATTATGCTCTCTACCAAATGCTAATTATGTCTATTAAACCAGACCTAATCATAGAAATCGGAACCTATATGGGTGGGGGAGCTTTATATTATGCTGATTTGTTGTATTTATTAGGAAAAGGAGAAGTTCATACAATTAATCTCTATAATGAAATACACGATCAAAAAGTATTTAATCATAGTCAAATTAAGTTTTTCTATGGTGGTTTTGAAGAATATGATATAGAAAAAAATACTAAAGGGTTTGAAAAAATACTAGTTATAGATGATGGATCTCACACTTATGAAGATGTATTAAAATCCCTAAATAAATTTAGTAAAATTGTATCTAAAGATTCTTACTTTATTGTTGAAGATGGAGTGATTGATTTTACTGGTCTTTCTGATACTTACAATGGAGGGCCTCGTAAAGCTATTAATGAATTTTTGCAAACAAATTCTGATTTTGTTATAGACAGACATTGGTGTGATTATTTTGGAACCAATTCTACTTTCAACCCAGACGGATACCTAAAAAGAATAAACTAACACTATGCCTCCAGAAATAAAACCTATTATAATAGTAGATGCTTTTTTTCACAATGACAATTGTGTAAGAACTTTTAAAAATTATTTATCTTCTATTAAAAAAACTGGTCTCCCCATAATGTTGGTGACAAACAGTAAATTTGAACAAGCATTAATTGATGAAGTAGATTATCTTCTATACGATCACAATAACAGACTATTTAAAAAAGACTATTCAGATGTAGAAACTATTGCTATGTGGTATAGAGATAACCACAAATATTTTTCAATAGCAATTAAAGCATTTCAAAAACATGGTTTGTCTGTTTTGTCTAATTTATATCATTCTACTAATTTAGCCTTATCTTTAGGTTATACCCATTTTTTTAGAATAGAATATGACTGTACAGTTCCTAGTATAGAAAATGTTAAAAATATTATAGCTGAAACCCAAGAACAAAATAAAAAGGGATACATCTATATAAACCAAAACAAATATATTTGTTTCCAATTCTGGTATTTTGCTTTAGATTATTTTACTGAAATTTTCCCCAAAATAAACAATGAAGATGATTATATTATAGCAAAACGAAATTTCAATAGTGATGAAAATTTCATGATTGCTGAAGAGTTTGTTCTTAATATAGTTAGATCCTCAGAAGGAGGGTTTGATAATGTAGTAAATAAACAAGCAAATATAATATTTGATGATTTCCCTGATTCTTCCTGGAATACCCTTATATCCCCCTCAGAATCTGATCTGATAATAGATGGATTTATATCATCTATTCATAGAGTAGGATATACGGTTGAAGGAGTTGATCCACAATATACCCCTACAGACAATACTAAATTTGCTATAATAACATGGAATTGTAGTTCAGAAAATAATAATAAATCTATTGTTAAAATACTAAGAAATAATCAAGAACCACAAATTATAGAACATAACTTATATAGTAGTAATGATAATTATGTAGAAACGTTTGATTTAACAGAAGAAAATGTAGAAGTACAAATTACTATGAATGATCATCAAACTAGATCTGTAATTATTAATAAAGATAATATACATTTAATAAATAACATACTTGTTTTAAATTAAATTATGTCAAATAATAGAGATCTTGTTGTTATAGGTGGATATCCTTCTACTGATAGTAGAAAACAAATATTAAAAGATACAATATTAAGTTTAAATCAACATTTTGATATATTACTTGTAACTCATTATCCTGCAGATATAGAAATACAATCATTAGTAAATTATTATATTTACGATATTAGAAATGAGTTTTTTATAAATGAAAATGTTTATTTTTACGTTCATACTCCTAAATTTTATTTAGAATATCATTATGGTGAAAATGGCCATAATCATCACTCATACGCTATATATAAATCTATGATGAGCGCAGTTTCGTTTATTAAAGATTATTATGATGGATTTTATTATGTAGAAGGGGATTCTATATTTTCTAAAGAAGACATAGAACAACTAAAAAATACCAAATTAGAAACAATAAAAAACAATAAAGAAGCATTTTTCTTTTTAATTGATAATTGTATACAAACAATATTTTTCTACACTAAAGTAGATTTTTTCAATAAGGTTTTTCCTATATGTAAAACAGTAGGTGATTATCAAAATTTATGTGGTCAAATCGGAAGTTTTGGAGTATTAGAGAATTTCTTTTATTGTAATTTAAAACAAAACAATTATTTAGATAATGCTCTATTAATACAAGGAACTCAAGTCTATGACTATTTTACCAATAGTAAAATAAACATTAACAGACTTAAAGATGATAACAATCAGCTTGATATTAAATTATTAAAAATAAAAAACACATCAGATTTTGCTTATTTTTATATGAATAGTATTGATATTGTTCATGAAAATCAATATGCAGATTTATATATAAATGATGAATTTATTGATACTATAAATTTACTAAGTCAATATGAATCCAATCCACTCCCTTCTCATTTACAATCAAATAACCATCTTACTATAAGATTAGGAAATACTGTTATAACATATACAAAAGATCAAATAATTAATAGCAATAGCTTTGTAGAATTTAAATAATATGAAATTTACTATAATTACTAGTTTTTATAATGGTTCTCATTTTATTTCTAGACTATATGAGAAAATAAAATCCCAAACATATACAAATTGGGAATGGATAGTTACTGACGATTTTTCATCTGATGCGGAAGATGCTAAAGAAATTTTATCATATATTTCTAGTAGGGATAGAAAGGTAAAGTATGTAGAACAATCTTTCAAAAAAGAAATGTTTTATAACCCACAAAATTTTTGCAAAGAAGCAGAAATAATAATACAAGCAGATCAAGATGATTATCCTCTACCTAAAGCATTAGAAGTATACCATCACTTCTTCACCAAATTTCCAGATACAATAGCAATTGCTGGTGCTGGAAACGCATTTAGAGAAGATGGAAACTGGATGAATTTTCACAATCCCGATTTTACAGACCAAAAAAATATGACTTGTGGTTATTTAACTTATTTAAGAGCATGGAGAAATAACCCAAATATAGATTATGATTTTAATCCAAATGGTTGGATGAAATATTATTATAATGATTTAGCTATATTGTGTACTTTAGAGGAACAAGGTAAAATACTTCATCTCCCTAGAAACTTATATTATTATAACTATAGAGAAAATTCTATATCTCATACCTTCTATGCAAATGAATCTGTAGATGAAGGTAGTGAATTAATAAAAAAAGTTAATAATAGGCGTATTAATAAAGATATAGATACATTTAATAGATATTTTGAACCTATTCATAAAGAATCTTTATGTTTAATGGATCATCATTTAAATAATGTAAATACTCAACAAAAAATAGTTTACTTAGATAGACAATTAGATTTTAAAAAATATTCATTACTTAAAGAATTATTTTTTGATCATGAATTAAATATAAATAAAATAGATGGAGATGAGGATGCATTAGTTTGTGTATTAAGAGATGAATCTGATCTAGATTATTTTTTAAATACTGATAGGCAATACAACATAAAAAAATGCCAACTTGTAATTTGGAACCAAGCCGAAAATCCATATACTAATATATTATTATCTAGAATACCTCAATATTATCAATGTTATTATTTTGCAGCTTATCAATCAATTATTAATATAATAAAATGAAAATAATTAATGTTACGCCTGGTTTAATTCCTATTCCCCCAAATGGATGGGGAGCCGTAGAAAAAATTATATGGGAGACACACAATGCCCTATTAGAATTAGGACATGATTCACAAATATTATATTTAGATGATGTAAAAGATTATGATGTAGTACATATTCATGTTGCTAATTTAGCTAATTTAGCACATGAACGTGGAATACCATATTATTTTACTATGCATGACCATCATGCCTTTTTATATGGAAAAGATTCTACTGCCTATAAAGAAAATTTACAAGCAATCAAGAATGCTAAAAAAGCCTTTGTGCCTGCTAAATTTTTAGTTGATTACTTTGAAGGAATACCTGAATATTTTTCACATGGAGTAAATACAGACTATTTTACTCCGGGAGAATTTAAAGAACACAAATTATTATGTGTAGCAAATAATGGATTTATTCATAATCAAGCCGAAGACAGAAAAGGATTTGGATATGCTATTGAAGCAGCAAAACAACTAGATTTACCTATTACAATAGCCGGACCAAGTAATAATAAAAACTATTTTGATACCTTCCCTTCAGATTATGATAAATTAACTATTTTATATGATCTTAATGAAGAACAATTAAAAAATATATACAAAGAACATAGTGTATTTATCCATGCTTCTATATTAGAGGCTGGACATCCTAATTTAACATTATTAGAAGCGTTAGCTTCTGGCTTACCTGTTATTGGAACTTTTGAGGATAATAACTTACTAAAGGGAATGATAGCTGTAAATCGAGATGTAGATGAAATTGTTGATGCTTTTAATAAAATTAAATTTAATTCACATACATTATATTCATCTAGGGCAAGACAACAGGCATTAGATTTATCTTGGAAAAATAGAACAAAAGATTTATTAAAAAAATATGAAGACAATAAAATAAATATGAAAGATCAATTAATATCTATTTATAAATCAACAAAAAAACTAGGAATACCTTCAAAAGTAAACATTCCTAAATTTAATATTAATTTTATTAATGGTCCTTTTGCTGAAGTGTTAGACTCACCTTATAAAAAACATAAAGTAAGCTTTATTAATAAAAAAACAAACACAGTAGAATATTCTCAAGAAATAGAAAGTAATTGTTGGGTTAGAACAAGTAAACAATATTATATAGATTGGAGAATAAAGATTGAAGATGAGAATGGTAATTTATTATATCAACATGATTTAGATCTTAAAGATAAAAGAGTATATATTGCTTTAGATTCTAAATCATTGGGTGATACTTTAGCTTGGTTTCCATATGTTGAAGAATTTAGAAAAAAACACAAATGTAAAGTTATTTGCTCTACATTTCATAATTATTTCTTCCAATCACAATACCCAGAAATTGAATTTGTTAAACCGGGAGATACAGTTTACAATTTATACGCAATGTATGTTATAGGGTGGTTTTACAATAGTGATGATAATGTTGACTTTAATAAAAATCCTTTTGACATTAAACAACAAAACCTTCAGAAAACAGCATCTGATATTCTAGGATTAGATTTTATAGAAGTAAAACCAAAATTAAAAAAGCCATTAGTTGCAAAGAAAAAACAAATTGCTATTGCTGTTCACAGTACAGCACAAGCTAAATATTGGAATAATCCAACAGGGTGGCAAGAAGTAGTTGATTGGTGTAAAGATCAAGGATATGAAGTAGTAATGTTATCTAGAGAAGAAAACGGATATATGGGAAATAAAAACCCAACTGGAATTAAGTATCCTGACTCATTTGATATGGAATCAACTGTAAAAGTACTTAATGAATCTGAAGCATTTATAGGAATTAGCAGTGGATTAAGTTGGCTATCATGGGCTACAGATACACCTACAATAATAGTATCTGGCTTTACTGAAGAATATACTGAACCTACTAGTTGTTACCACATTGATGCACCTTTAGGTAAATGTAGGGGTTGTTTCAACTCACATAGGCTAGATGCAGGTGATTGGAATTGGTGCCCCGTACATAAAGGAACACAACACCAATTTGAATGTTCTAAAGAAATATCTTCAGATAGAGTAATAAAAACCTTAGAGAAAATTTTGGTTGTCTCATAATCTTATTATATATTTATATACGAAACAAAAACAATTTTATGACATTACTTATCATTGTACTTATTGTAGCTGGTATTGTAGCTGCAGTTATTTTAAACAGCAAAAAGAAATCTTCATTCCCACCACAAGATGTTGTATCTGACAACGGCGCTGATCGTCCAACAGTTGTTCTAGCTGAAACACCAGTATTAGTACCAGTTGAACCTATTGCATCAGATGAAGAACTTGCTACTTTAAAAGAAGCTAAAAAAAAGGTTTTAACTAAAAAACAACCAGTTCAACAACCTGCAAAGCAATCTGCAAAAACATCTAATAAAAAATCTTCTAAAAAGACCAAATAATGAGTGACGAATCTAAGTTTATTGCTGAAGAAGAATTACTTCAGATTAAATCATTTAAGGCTCAAAAAGATAATATTACTTTTGCTTTAGGTAAAAATCGCATTGAAAAAGAAACATTACTTGCTTCTTTTAAAAATGTTGCTAATCAAGAGCAGGAATATTATAATAAACTTTCTATTAAATATGGTGATGGTAGTCTTGATTTAAATACAGGTGAAATTATTCCTTTTAATACCGATGAACAAAATATCTGAAATATTTAAATCGTGGGTTACTGCTACTAACCCAACACCTGAACAACAAGCAGTGGCCGAATATCGTGCTACTGTTTGTGATTCATGTGAGAAAAAAACTTACATTACTGCAATTAATTCATTTATTTGTGGTCAATGTGGTTGTCCACTAAGTAAAAAAGTATTTTCCCCTAAACCAGGTCCTCAAGCTTGCCCATTAGCTAAATGGGAGAAATAAAACGTTATGACACAACTAACACAAGAAGAATTACAATCAATTAAAGACCTCCAGTCTAAGTACAACCAAACACTATTCGAAATTGGTGTAGCTGAAGCGCAGCGTTTAGCATTGGTAGAGCAAGCCGAAAAACTTGAAAGCAATAAAAAAACATTGCTAAGTGATCTTGCTACAATTGAACAAAAAGAAAACGACCTAATTAAATCCCTTCAGGATAAATACGGAACGGGTTCTATTAATCCCGAAACGGGAGAAATCACGCCTATTCAACAGTAATCTGCGTTTTATAGTGATTTTTGGATATTTATTATTAGGTCAATCCTATTAAAATTTTCAAAAACAATTATACAAAATGGCAGAAAAAATCTTATCTCCTGGCGTATTCCAAAATGAATCAGATCAATCATTGGTTCAAAGAGGTATCGTAGGTGCAGCAACCGCTGTTGTTGGTCCAACCGTAATGGGTCAACCATTTGTTCCTACCTATGTTACTTCTTATAGTGAATATGTATCCAAATTCGGAGAAACATTCAAAAGTGGTAGTTACTACTATGAATATTTAACTTCTTTAGCCGCTAAGGATTTCTTCCAAAATGGCGGTCAGACATTATTAGTTACCAGAATTATTAGTGGCAGTGCTAATCTTAGTACTTATGCAAGTTCTTCAGTAGCTGATATTGATGATGATTCTATTGATAATTCATTTGTACTTGAAACATTAGCTTGGGGCAATCAAATGAACAGTGCTGGTGGTACTGAAGTTGGTGGTGCCTTACCTAGTGGTAGTGCAATGAATGTTCGTTGGGAAGTTACAAATGTAAATACTGGAAGCGGTACCTTTACTTTAGCAGTTCGTGCTGGTAATGATAATAATGCTCAAAGGAATTATCTAGAAACTTGGGCTAACTTATCATTAGATCCAATGTTACCTAACTACATTTCTCGTGTAATAGGCGATTCAAAACCAGTATATGATGCTACAAACAATATCATCAATTACGTTGGTTCTTACGCAAATGCTTCTCAATACATTCGTGTTAAATCTATATCTAAACCACAAGTAGATTCTATTGACAATAACGGTAATTTTAAAGCAACCCAATACAGTGGTAGCCTACCAGCTCTAGGAAGTGGTTCATTTGGGGGTGCTGTTGCAGCAACAGCTACTGTTCAACTTATGAACGAAAATATTACTACAACTAATATTCAAGGATTTGCTCCGGCTGATTATGTTACTGCTTTTGGTATTTTAACTAATAAGGATGAATACCAATTTAATGTATTGCTTGCTCCTGGTGTTGGTTTAGATTGTAGCGCTGCTTCACAATTAATCTCAACAGCTGAAGGACGTGGTGATGCAATTGCAATTGTAGGAACCGGTGTTTATGGTACTTCAATTTCAGCTGCTGCTAATGCTGCTGCTGGCCAACCAAGCAACTACGCAGCTACTTACTATCCCTGGGTTCAATTATTCAGCTCAGGTTTAGGTAAAGCAGTATGGGCTCCCGCTCCAACAGTAATGGGTGGTGTATTTGCATTCAACGACCAAGTTGGTGCTGAATGGTTTGCACCTGCCGGTTTAAATCGTGGTGGTGTTCCTTCAGTATTACGTGCTGAAAGAAAATTATCTCAAAGCGATCGCGATACATTATATGAAGCAAATGTTAACCCATTAGCTACATTCCCTGGAGAAGGGGTTGTAGTATTTGGTCAGAAAACATTGCAGAAAAAACAAACAGCTCTTGACCGTGTAAACGTTCGTCGTTTGTTGATTGCATTAAAAGACTATATTGGTCAAGTAGGTAATAATTTAGTATTTGAACAAAACACTAACGTTACTCGCAATCGCTTTTTATCTCAAGTTAATCCATACCTTGAATCAGTAGTACAACGTCAAGGTTTATATGCTTACAAGGTAGTAATGGATGATTCCAATAATACACCTGATGTAATTGATCGCAACCAATTAGTAGGCCAGATCTACATCCAACCAACTAAGACTGCTGAATTCATTATCTTGAACTTTAACGTACAACCAACCGGCGCTACATTCCCTGCATAAGGGGATGTAGTTGCTAATATTTATTGATAGCAATAAAAAATTAAAATAAAATGGCAGTATTAGACGCTAACGAAATAATGTTCACCGCTTTTGAACCAAAAGTTCCCAATAGGTTCATAATGTACATTGATGGTATTCCATCATATTTAATTAAAAAGGCATCAGCTCCTGGATTTGAAGCCAATATGATTAAACTCGATCACATCAACGTTTACCGTAAAGTAAAAGGTAAAGTTGAATGGAATGATATGACTTTAGAATTATACGATCCCGTAACCCCATCAGGCGCACAAGCAGTAATGGAGTGGGCTCGTTTAGCACACGAATCAGTAACAGGCCGTGATGGATATTCCGACTTTTATAAGAAAGATTTAACACTAGACATTCTAGGCCCAGTAGGTGATGTAGTAGGTGAGTGGATTATCAAAGGTGCTTATTGCAAAACAGCTACTTTCGGAGAATATGACTGGAGCCAGGGTGATGCTGCAATTACTTTATCCTTAACAATCGCTATGGATTACTGTGTACTCAACTTCTAAAAGATCCTTCATATTTTTTTCTTTTGGTGTCTGCTTTCGCAGACACCTTTTTTCTGCATATATTTATATATACACAAATAAAATAGTTTATGGCCGAATTAAAAATCCCAACAGAAACAGTTACATTACCCTCAAAAGGTTTATTGTACCCCGAGACCTCACCGCTTGCTAAAGGCGAAATTGAAATGAAGTATATGACAGCTAAGGAAGAAGATATCCTTACCAATGTAAACTACATTAAAAGTGGTATTGTTATTGATAAATTACTTCAATCATTAATTGTTACACCAATTGATTATAACGAATTGTTAATTGGTGATAAAAACGCAATATTAGTTGCTGCTCGTGTTTTAGGTTATGGTAAAGACTATAATATTAATTATGGTGGTAAAGAAATTACTATTGATCTATCCAAGCTAGAAGATAAAATAATTGATGAATCTTTATATAAGCGCGGAATAAATGAATTTCCCTTCACTCTACCTCATTCTGGTAACAATATTACTTTTAAGTTATTAACACATGGTGATGAACAAAAAATTGAAGCTGAAATTAAGGGGTTGCAAAAAATTAACCCAAATGTAACTACTGATGTTACAACTCGTTTAAAATATATGGTTACATCTGTTGAAGGTAAGCGTGATGCTAAAGATATTCGTGATTTTGTTGATAATTACTTAATCGCTAAAGATTCAAGAGCACTACGCCAATACTATGCAAAAGTATCCCCAGACATTAATTTAAAATATATACCAGAAGATGTAGATTATGTAGGGGAGGGCATAGATATTCCAATATCTGTTAACTTTTTTTGGCCTGATTCTGGAATATAGACCTATACTATTTTCCCAAATACATGAAATAGTATTTCATAGTAATGGTGGATATGATTGGGATACTGTTTATAATATGCCTCTTTGGTTGCGTAAATTTACATTTGAAAAATTAAGAGAATATTACGAAAAACAAAAAGAAGAAACAGAAAAGCAACAAAATATGTTGAAAAATAAATCAGGAAAAGATATATCTCGTCCTAATATATCCCCATCTAAATCACCAACATACGTAGCTAAAGCGCCTAAAAAATAGGCGCTTTAAATATTTATATGATGTAACATTATATCATGGCAGAACCTACAGTACAAGAATTACAACAACAATTAACAGATCTTAACAAAAAATTAAGAGAAGCAGGTGGCTTAGGTATTGACCTTCAAGAAGCATTTCGCAATGCCGGAAATGATACTAAAAAACTTAATGAATATGTTGATAGATTAAACAAACAATATGAAGATATTGTAGATAATGCTGATTATATTTATAGAACATTTCAAGACATAACAGCTGAATTAAAAAATCAAAATGTTTTATTAAAAATAGGCAAAGGAGCATTTAAAGAATTTACAAACATTGCCCAGGATTTAAATTCTTATCAAAAAGGATATAATGACCTTACTGATAATAAATTTAAAAAATTAAAAAATAATCTTGCTGCTGAAAAAAAAGAATTAGATTTTGTTGTACAGAGATTAAAAGCTAGTGAAGCAAGTCGTCAAAGAGAAGTCGAAGCATTAAATGCATTAGATGAAAGAACCCCAAAACAAAAAGCTAGACTACAAGAACTACTAAAAGAAAATGAACTTCTAATTAATGCTACTGAAGCTATATCTTCGGGTATTCCTATTTTAGAAAAAGAATTAAATTTAACTAAGCAAATAGCTGATACTAGAAAAGATCTAGGAGGATTAGCCCAAGCTGCAGGTAAACTTGTTTCTCAATATGGAGGTTCATTAGCTAGTTTTTTAAATGTAGGTGAAGCAACAGAAGCTGTTGAAGATTTTAATAAAAAGCTTATTCAAGATGCTTTATCTACTGAAAAAGTAAAAAATGACCTTTTAGAAAATGAAAGAAAAAAAAGATTAGCAGAAATAGGTAAAGATGAAGCAGGAAATTCTATAACACAAGAACAAGCTCAAGAACGATTAATAGCATTAGAAAAAGAATCATATAAAATAAAACAAGAAGCCGTTGCTTCAACTGACAATCTAGGTAATAAATTTAAATCATTAGGAGTATTTGTTAAAGGATTGGGGGTTGGCCTTAAAAAATCACTAACAGACCCAGTCACAATACTTACTTTTATTATAGATAAAGCTCTGCAAGCCAATGAACAGGCTGTTAATTTAGGTAAAATTATAGGATATGGAGCTGACAGATCTGATAGACTTAGAGAAAATTTTGCTTTTATAGCAGGGGTTACTCCTAACATTAATGTTAATTCTAAATCAATAACTGAGGCTTTTGGAGAATTAGCCCAATCAACTGGATATGTTTCCCAATATTCTGCCGATCAGCTTGAAACACAAGTTAAATTAACTAAACAAGTTGGTCTACAAGCAGATGAAGCTGCTCAAATTCAACGTTTTGCTGTTTTGAATGGTAAAACTTCTGAAGAAACTTATTCTTCTTTTGTTAGGGGATTAACAGCAGCAAGAAATCAACTTAAAGTCGGAATTAACTTTAAATCAGCATTAGCTGAAGCTTCCAAAGTATCGGGACAATTAGCAGCAAATCTAGGAAACAACCCAGAACAAATTGCTAAAGCAGTAGTAGCTGCTAAAGCATTTGGTATGACATTAGAACAAGTTGCTGCTGCTGGTGATAAATTACTTGATTTCGGTTCATCAATTGAAAATGAATTAAAAGCTGAATTATTAACTGGTAAACAAATAAATCTTGAAAGAGCAAGAGCAGCAGCATTAGCTGGTGATCAAGTTACTTTAGCTGAAGAATTATCTAAAAATATAGGTACAGCAGCTGAGTTTACTAAAATGAATAGGTTACAACAAAATGCCTTAGCTGAATCTGTAGGTATGACCTCAGATCAATTAGCTGAAACATTAAGAAAAAGAGAAGAAGCACTAGCTAGTGGTAAATCATTAGTTCAAATACAAGAAGAAGAAGCAAAACAAGCTCTTGAAAGACAACAAATACAAGAGAAATTTAGTGCGGCTTTATTAAAAATACAGGATGTAGTAGGTAATCTAGTAGCTGGACCTTTTGGTCAATTATTTGATCTAGTATCAAATATAGCTTCTATATTTACTAACATTATCAGCCCTGTAATTACAGGGATTTCTTATGTTGTTGGTTTAATAGTAGAAGGATTTAAAACATTATCTCCAATATTATTAGGCATTGGGGGTTTAATAGCAGCAATGAATGCTAAATTATTAATAAATGCTGTTCTTTCTGTGGCTCAAGGGGCTTGGAAGGCTTTAGGAGGTATATTTCCTGTAGGTCCTATTTTAGCAACAGCTGCTACATTGGCTGGTGTTGGTTTAGTAACAAGATTAGCTAAAGGAACAGCATTTGCTGAAGGAGGTATTGTAACTGGTGAAATTAATAATGCAACTGTTGGTGAAGCCGGTCCTGAAGCAATAATTCCCCTAAATTCCCCCAAAGCTGATAAAATATTAGGTGGGGATGGTTCTCCATCAATAGATCTTACCCCAATGATAGCAGCAATCAATGAAGTAAGAGCAGCTGTTGATAGATTGTATAGTAAAGATACATCAATCAACATGGATGGTAAAAAAGTAGGTTCAACACTAGTACAAGGCTCATATAAAGTAGCATAATTAAATATTTATTCGTATAAAATAGATAAACCATGGGATTATTAGACAAATTAAAAAGTAGCATTTTAGGATTAGGTGGTAACAAACCACAACAATTTGGTGTAAACCCAATCCCACCTGATTCACTTCATCAATTATATTCAGTTGATGGTAATCCAAATGTTGATTGGCGCCTAATTAAAGGCAATTTATCCAACAAACCACAGCCATCTACTCTGGATGAATTAGATACTAAAGCTCCAAATCTTAAACCAAACGGAGTTGTATCACAAGTATACAAATCTAAGCAAGGCCGTAGATATAAGGACCTAGGACCAACTGAAGGACGTTACTAATATAATATAAATGCCCCTACTTGATTTAAAAACCGACTTAAAATCACTTAAGTACGGAAAAGATCGACCAGGCGGAGGTGACAGTGGTCAACCATACCAACAAGTCGATATCAACACCGTTGATAGAGGCTTTAATCGTTTTCGAATGACTAAATTTGATGATGGTTTAGTTAGAGGTGGTGTTGTAGGTGCTGCTAATGCTTCAATTGTTGATACTTTCCGTATAGGGAAATTTCTTAAGGACTTTCCAAAAGGTCCTTTATTTATTGTTAAACAAATTGGTTTACAATTATCTAATCCTCAATTAGAAACTAAAAAATTATCAACAAATAATCCTACTAAAGGTGGTGGGTTATTAAGAAATGTTGGTAATTTTGTTTTAAATACAGCAAATAAAATAGTTAACGCTGTTGGACCTACCCGCATTTACAATTTAGGTATTAATACACTAGCACAGATTCCTGTCAATGCTTTTGGTCAACATTTTAATAGACATGGTTTATTACCTGTTCAAAATGAACAAACGAAATACCTAGCTGTTGTTCAAAATAATAATAACGAAGAAAACAACAGATTAACTGGATTAAGAAATAGATTTGGTTTAGGTACTAATTATGATCTTAATAAAGGTAATATTAAATTAAGAAAAAAAGAACAAAAAACTCTAGGAGCAATAGCTGCTACTTTTGCTGGAGGTGTCCCATTTGCAAATTCTGTCTACAATGATATTCAAAATAGTAGAATTGCTGATTATATAGGCGGCCCTAATTCAGTTTATGGTATTGGTAGAACACTAATTAAAAGAACTCCTGAGCGCACTAATGATAGTCTTAGAATAGATGAAGCCAAAAATAAAAATTATAATGCTAAACATATTCCTGAAGTTAAAATAAGCAGTAGTTTTGATTTTGGTATATCTTTACTTACTAATTCTAATTTAGCTAGTTCTAGTTTTAATTTAGTAAAAGATACTGATTTAAAAGTTAATGGATCTTTTATAGATAATACTTTTAAACAATATAAAGAAAATAAAAAAGATAATAAAGTAATAATAAGCAATGATATAGAAATATCTAATCATACTTCTTCATCTTTATCTTCTAATAAATTTAAACTACCAATTCCATCTTCATTAATTAATAACCCCATCACTTATGATGGCGGGAAACCAGAAGGGGGATTAACAGCGAGCGCTGATTTAGGGCTATCAAACATAAATGGATCTACAGATATTCCAAAAGATATTAATGATATAAATAAAAGTCTCAATCAGAATGTTATAAATTATAGCAATCCTGCTTTAAAAACATATACTGAATTAAGAAAAAAAATAAATAAAGGTAATACCATTAATCAAAATTACTTTAGTACAGCTCCTATTGATAAAGTAAATAAAAAAGCAAAACAATATAATGTATTTGTTAGAACAAACGATACTATTGTTAAAGATGATACTTTAGCTTTACAATTTACTCCTTTAGATCCATTTACTGGCGATGCTTTAACAGTATTAAAGTTTTTAGGATATATAAATAATTATTCTGAAGACTATAATAGTGGATGGAATTCTACAAAATATATAGGTCGTGCTGAAAATTTTTATATATTTAATGAATTCAAACGCACCGCTAATATTTCATTTAATATACCATGTTATAATTACAATGAATTACTTATAAAACATTGTCATTTAAGTGAATTAGCTTCTACGTTAGCAGGTAAATATAAAGACAATCTTTTATTAGGTGGAATCATAACTAAATTAAAAGTAGGTAATTATATTAATAATCAACCTGGTATTATAACTAATCTAAATTTTTCCCCTATTCAAGATTCATCTTGGGATTTAGATGCGCAATTAGCATTTTACCTAAAAGTTGATTTTGGATTTACATTAATCCATAATTATCTTCCACAATATACAGAATGTGGATTTATTTTTAAAGAACCCGACCCTATAACTCCTCCTCCGCCACCACCACCCTCTCCTCCTCCTCCACCCCCAACTCCACCAGTAACTTCATCTCTTACTCCTTCTACAGGTTCTTACCTTGATCCTATAGGTCGTGTTGATTTAAGAGATAGACCTGATAAAACATATGTAAAAAAACCTTATATATTAGATGATTTAAAAAAAGTAACAAAATTTGGTGGAGGATCTTTTGGTGGTGGTGGAGCAACTGGGGATTTTTAAAATAAATTAAAATGGATCGCTACGAAAATTCAACTATATTAACTAAAAACTACAGACCATACTATAAAGGAAAGTTTTACCCAAACATTCCTTTATCAGAATCTGATGTGTATGTTATTACTACTGTAGGTGATAGACTAGACTCATTAGCATATAGCTATTATCGAGATGCTACTTTATGGTGGGTAATAGCAGCAGCAAATAATAATGCTACTAAAGGAGCCTTATATCCTACACCTGGTGCTCAATTAAGAATACCTACTGATTTAAATAGTGTTTTAAATTTATTTAAACAGTTCAATAAAGCAAGATAATGTTATGTCTATATTTAAAGATACGTTTAAACCTGAAATACAAAATCAATTAAAGGCTAGGCAAGAAGCCATATTTGAACGTACTCCTGATGCTATTCAATATTTTAATGCTCGCAATGCATGGGTAAGAATGTCTTCTGCAGTAGATGTAAATGAAGATAACGGGGCTCTAGCTAAAAAATATATATTACAAGGAGGAGTATTATACGAAAATCAACTCCAATTAAGAGCTGGTGTTTTGACTAAAAATTCCTCATATGATATTGCTACTCCTAATGGCAATCCCCACAGATTGGGTATTCGCCCCATGCCTGGTATTACAGGAGTAGACATAAAACCCAAATCAGCATATGGTTCTTTAAGAGAAGTTGAAGTTAAATTTGTTGCTTGGGATATTAAACAACTAGAAGACCTAGAACTTCTATATATGCGCCCAGGCTATACTGCTTTAATAGAATGGGGATGGGCACCTTATTTAGGTAGTGATAAAAAATTAAAAAGCAATATAGATTTTTCTACTAATGATATCATAAATAAGAAACCAACTAAAGATCAGTTATTTGAAAGCATATATAAAACCGCTGTTGAAACCTATGGTGGTAATTATGATGCAATGTTTGGATATATTAAAAATTATAGCTGGTCTGCCCGCGAAGATGGAGGATATGATTGCACCACCACTATAATATCAGTAGGAGAAGTATTAGAATCATTAAAGGTAAATTATGCTCCGTTTAATAATATATCTGAGATATCTAAAAAAGGATTGATAGCACCTAGAGTAGAAGGAATATCAATATCAAGTTTTCCTGATATAAAGAAAATATATTCTAAAAATATCCTTGCAGGATTATTCTATGAATTATTTACTATAATGAACCTAAAAAAACCAGGCACACAAGATGAAGGAGCCAATTTTGTAATTGCTGATGGTCGCCCCGATGGTACTACTAGTTATTATGATTTATATAAAAAAACTCTTAACATTGCTGGAGGGCAAGGAGAGGCTAGTAGTAATGGAAAAATTGGAGCAAGTGATGAACAAGTATATATTACTTTAGAAGGTTTATGTAATTTAATCAACAATTATGTTACTTTTGTAGATTCTAATAGCAAAAAAGCATTTTTAAAATGCTCTGTATTAGATAGAGAATATGCAATTGGCAATACTAAACCCAACCCATTAACTGGAGACGGCTATTTACTCTGCTCAGCTCATCCCCTTCAATTATCTGTAGATCCAACAATTTGCATTATCAAAAATCCCGTTTGGGCTAATGGATTTAAAGTCAATCCAGATACTATAATACCATCAAATGTAACAGGATCTAATAATTTAATAACATTTCCAAGTAAATTAAGTGATGTCCAATTAGATAGTGTATTAGACCAATTATACTATATATCAATTCCTACTAAAAAAATTAAAGATAAACAAGCAGTTGTAGATTATCTTGAAAGAGTAACCCAACAAGATCCAGATACAATTAAAGCGTTAACTAAACGCCATTACGAAAAGTTAAAAGATGTTAGTTATAAAGTTGTTAAGCCACAATATACAGATTTAATTAATGTTGCTATTGATGAAGGAGATAATATTGATAATACTAAATTAGGAAAATCATTAGCTGCTTCTGGTGTTGGAGGTAGTACCTCATTATTTAGTTTCTTAACAACTAGTCGTCTTACTAATTTAAGTACACAACAAGTTAACGAAGCTTTTGGATCTAATGTTGAATCTACCAAATCAGATCCTGTAGCAGCTCAACGTGCTGAGGATGCTAAACAACAGGCAGAATTAGATAAGCAAAAAAAAGAAATAGAAAAATCCCAATCTACAGCTATTGAAAATATACAATATATAAAAAATATTTCTAGACCCTATTTTTATCAAGACAATTGGGATACAGAACTAGGTATTATTGGAAATATATATGTTAATTTAAATTTCTTATTTAGATTAGCTTTAGATAATAATTTAGAAGCTTTAGATACTAAAGAAAAAAAAGATATTAATTTATACAATTTTTTAAAAAGTGTTCTATCTGAAATTTCATCCGCAACAGGTAATGTAAGTAATTTTGATTTATTTATTGACCCAATTAAAGGAGATACAACATATATTATAGATGTAAATTATGTTGATGCTAAATCTAAAAAGGAGGTATATGATAACTTATTTCAGTTAGAAATGCATAACACTAAATCTACAGTTAGATCATACAAATTAGAATCTCAAATATTTCCTGACCAATCTTCTACGGTAGCAATTGGTGCTCAAGTTGGAGGTGGAGCAATGGCAACTGATAATAATACAATGTTAGATTTTAATAAAGGTTTAGTTGATAGAATTATTCCTAAAAAAGATGATCCAACAATAGATCCAAATCAACCTGATATTGAAAAAATTAAAAGTCAAGCACAAAATGTAGCTGATGCTCTACAATCATTATATGATTTTTTTGGAGACCAAGAATATGGTTGGTTTATTGATGGTAAATTTGATGCTGATAAAGCAGGTGATTATAAAAATTCATTAAAAGATTTAATTAATTTCTTTAAAAATCTAACCAAATCAAAAGCCAAAAATAGAGCCATCATCCCTACTAAGCTATCAGTCACAATGGATGGTATTGGAGGATTAGTAATAGGTCACCTATTTAGAATTCCCGAAGAATTATTACCTAGAGGCTATAAAGGAGATGCATTAGGATCAAAATTAGGACATACAATTACAGGTATTGGACATTCAATTCAAAACAATGATTGGACAACTAATATTGATGCCCAAACAATAATATTAGATGAACCTGAAGGAACCCTTAGCTTCTCAGAATTAATACAAATAAATCCTAATAACGGAAAAATAACAACCCAAGATGCAATGAAAATTGAAGCAAACAAATCTAAATTAAAAGTAGGAAGTAATTTATCTGGTGTAGTTTCAAAATATGGCCAACCTGGTGATTCTAGCCAATTAGTAACTCTTACTCTTCCTTATACTTTATATTATGATAGTACTCCTGTAAATAGTTTTAAAGTACATAAATTAGTAAAAGATAGTTTAGAAAAAGTACTTAAAGATATATTAGCGACTTATGGTTTAGATAAAATTAAAAAATTAAAACTAGATCAATATTCCGGTCTATATAATCCTAGAGATAAAAGATGTTGTCCTGGTAATCCTTCGATTCACTCTTGGGGAATTGCCATAGATTTTTATGCCGCCGAAAACGGATTAAATACCCCAACAGGAAAAGCCCTATTCTCTAAACCAGAATATAAACAATTTATTGATATTTGGTATAAGTATGGATGGAAAAGTTTTGGTAGAGAATTAGGAAAAGATTGGATGCACTTTCAAATAAACGATGCACCTTTTTAATATGAGAATACCATCAAACATAATAGAAACAAAATATACCTCTGGTAATGAATTCGTATTTGATTATAATTACAAATATTATCAAGGATACTATTATGAATTTAATGGAAAATACTTTGCAGGAAAAACATTTAATACTAATGCTCCAAAACTAGTTAAAGCAAACAGTACAGATATAAATCCTCTACTAACAGATCCAAAAACATTTATTTATGGATCTTTAAGTAAAGTAAAATTAAATAATAGTATTCCTACTTCTATTATTAATAAAAGTAATATTAATGGAGGCATAAGATATTTTTCTAAAAAAATTAATTCTAACCCCATATTAATAAGAGAAATTGATAAAAATACTTTTGATAAGTTTCAAAATAATCCTTATTATCAAGTAATTAGTATTGAGTTTCCTGAAGGAGGTTATTTTGGAAATCAAAAAAGTCTAGACGATGCTGAGAAACAAATGCCCGGCATAAAGTCTTTTATTATAAGTGAACCCCCTCCAGATTAAATTTGTAAGTCAAAGATTTTATCTTATATTTAATTCAAAGGTTATGAAATATGTTTTACGTTATAGAGAAACCCTCTCAACTTCCATCTAAATTTGGAGATTGCTTTATTAGGTTTATTCCTAAAAACGACAACTTCCATCCTACACTTACTGATTTAAGCCTTATCTACATCAGACCACTTGATGATAAGAAAGGATACATACTGTGCCTAGATCATACTGAATCATTTAGTCTGGATAAAGATGAATTATTTGGTTGGTTAGTAAACAACACTGATAGAATATGGGTGATAGATAAAAAGGAAGCAATGCATTGGTTTCCTTACCCCAATAAATTATTTGATGCCCATTTAATTGAATTTGTTAATTTAACAGAAGCACTAGGTAATAATTGTATTGATTATTATTATAGACACCACATTAATCTATCTAATATTAATTGTCTAATTCCAATTAGCAAACATTATGAGGAATGTGAAAAAATATTTGCTGCTACATTACCCACAATACAAAAATACACCCTAACTAACACAGCATTTCAATTCCAGAACTTCAGAACAACTGAAATATTTTATCAAATTGAAAAACAAGGCATTAAAGTAGATAAAGAATGCTATATAAACCACTATCAAAATAAAATACAATATCCCGAATTTAACTTATCTAAGAGCAGATTATACACTCAATATAATTTATACAATACAACTACGCGCCCTTCTAACACCTGTAATAGTATCAACTTTGCTGCATTAAATAAAGATAATGGTGAACGTGAATGTTATAGACCAATAAATGATAAATTTGTTGAAATCGATTTTCAGGGTTATCATCCACGTTTGATAGGTGAAATGGTTAAATTTGAATTTCCTAAAGATAGAAACACATATGATTATTTAGGTGAATTACTCGGCGTATCACAACAAGAAGCTAAAGAATTAACATTTAAACAGTTATATGGTGGTGTGTGGAGCGAATATCAAGATAAGCCATTCTTTAAAGAAGTAGCCATGTATGTTGATGATCTGTGGGATACATTTCAATATGGTGGAGTCATTACTACTGAAAATAAAATATTTATACGTGACCAATTAGAGGATATAAACCCACAAAAATTATTTAATTATGTGGTCCAAAGCACGGAAACATTAACTAATGTTCAATTGCTCGAATTGGTATTAGATTATTTAAAAGATAAAAAAACCAAAATAGTATTGTATACCTATGATGCGTTTTTATTTGATTATAGTAAAGAAGATGGTGAAATTTTTACTACCATCAAAGAGCTGTTGCAATATCCGATAAGCATCAAGCAAGGCAAATCATACCATGGTTTAACTAAAATATAAATATTTATGACAGACAATATATTTTTCGATTTGAACAAGCTATTCTGCACATTTACTACACCTGACGAACTAGACACTGTGCTGTCGGACATAAACCGTCGATATACAATATTGTACAATAAAATATTTGTACTTGAGTCACCTCAAAGCAAAGAATTAATGTGCACATATAATATCGATATGGGTAATACTGCAGATACTCCATTGCCTAACACTATATTGTTGCATCGCAAAAAAGAATCAAATACATTATATACAATTAATGCCCTTAATGCATTGATTAGATCATTAAATAATGGTATGTTAGATACTAGATTTATTGTTAATTGGGCTGATTATAAAAATTGTATATTACTCAATACCGGTCCTGAATTACGCAAATTAGACACTTCTATTCATAAAATTATAGATTTAGGTAAATAATGGCAACATATACAGCAGCTCAAATGACCGGACAGGGCGTATTAGGCGAAAACTTATCTGGTACTAAAACATTTGCATTTACCAACTCAGGTGGTTCTGCTTACTTTACTTTAGAAACAGTTAGAGAACCAAATGGCTTTTATACTGGTTCTACTCCTACTAATACTGTAGGAACATGGGTTGTATCATCATCAATGGGTTTTGTTTCGTCCTCGTATATTGCCTCGGTTGTTGTTCCTCCTGGCTCATCTGCACTTACATTTGCTCCTGCTTCAGCAGTAACAGGCACAACATATTATTTAAGAGGAACAGGAAATTTTAGTTTGACTATCTCTTAGTTTGGTGGTCTAAATAAGGGTTCTTATATTTAATTCTAAATAAAACAGTTATGGATTTAAACCTCGTAAAGCAGAAGTTAGCCGCTGCTCAAAATAAAGGGCAACAACGTGAAAAAATCGATTACACAAAAATTTTCTGGAAACCAAAGCCCGGCAAACACCAAATTCGCATTTTGCCTTCTAAGTTTGATAAGGCATGGCCAATTCGCGAAGTACAATTCCATTATGGATTCGCTAAAGGACCAATTTTGTCTTTGACTAACTGGGAAGAAGCAGATCCGATTGTTGATTTTGCAAAGCAACTTCGTAAATCATCTGATAAAGAAGATTGGCAATTGGCAAACAAAATTAGCCCTAAATCTCGTTTCTTTGCTGCTGTAATTGTACGTGGTGAAGAGCATATGGGTGCTCGTTTGTGGGAATTTGGTAAATTGACACACGATCAACTTCTCGGTATCGCTGCTGATGATGATTATGGTGACTTTACAGACATCACTGACGGTCGTGACTTTACAGTTGAAGCAACTGAAGATATAGTTGCTGGTAGAAAAGGTATTAAATGTGCTCTTCGTCCTAAAGTAAAATCAACTTCCATCTCTGAAGATGCTGCGTTGGTAGAAAAGGTACTTGATGAACAACCTGACATTTTGTCTATTAATCGTAAGTATACTTATGATGCACTTAAAGACATTTTGGCTAAATGGTTGAATCCTGAAGAAGAAGCAGCTGCAACCGAAACTCCAATCGCATCTAAGGATGAAGAGGATGATTTTATTGCTGAAATTAACAAACCAGTTACTCCGGCTTATGCTTTGGAAAACAATACTGGTAAAACAAGCAATGCAGACAAATTTAATGACCTTTTTAACGACTAATAATGGCTAAAAGTAAAGACAGTTTAACATCAGTAGTATCGGAATCACTTAAAAA